>Ga0209541_10007266_pt1 | contig 18679 bp, 13 predicted proteins | sample RifCSPlowO2_01_FD_184027 | JGI IMG/M metagenome (GOLD analysis project Ga0209541, IMG submission 184027) | Groundwater microbial communities from Rifle, Colorado - Rifle CSP2_plank lowO2_0.1 (SPAdes) (version 2) | ecosystem: Environmental > Aquatic > Deep subsurface > Groundwater | place... | reverse complement strand
TGATAAAGCGCAACATCTGCTTTTTTTATTAAATTGTTTACAGTATCGGCTTTTTTATATTCAGAAACTCCGAGAGAGATTGTTATTTTCGGCTTGAAACCTGCAGATTGCACAGATTTTCGCAATCTTTCTGCAATCATTTTTCCTTTTTCTTTTGTTGTGTTTGGCAGCATAATTAAAAATTCCTCTCCGCCAAATCGAGAAGCTATGTCAGATTTTCTAATTTTTTGCTGCAAGAGATTTGCCAGCTGCTTTAAAATCTTGTCTCCTGCTAAATGTCCATACTTATCATTTATCTTCTTAAAGTGGTCTATATCGAGCATAATTAAACTAAGTTTCTTGCCTCTCTTGGCTTTGTCTAACTCTAGGGCAAGAACACTTTTGAAAAATTTCTGATTAAACAAGCCTGTTTTTTCATCGTGCGTTGCAATCTCGTAAAGCATGTCTATGCCTTTATCCACATCTTTCAGAACTTTTGTCAGCTTTTTTCTAAACTGCGGGCCGATGAAGTCTAGTTTGTTCATTTTAAGCTCTTTTCCAGTTCATTTTTCCACTTCAGATGTTCTTTTATATCTCAATTCTTGAGAGTTTAATAAGTTTATTATTTCTTGTTTTTGCTCGCTGTTGCCAAGCCCTTTCCAGTCAAGCAAAATGATTTCTGGTTTTTCTTTTGTTTTGCTGATGGCTTCAAGAATTATTTCTTTTGTTAAAGGTAAAATATATTCAGGAATTATATGTCCTATTGCATAATCTGAATTTAATTGAATTTTATTAAAGTTAGGGCAATAATGCGGGCCTCCTAAACCAATTGCAATCTTGGCTTTATCTGGTTTGCTTGTTATTGCTTGTTTTATTGTTTCAGCAATTATTTCAGCTGCTTTTTCATCTTTCCAATCTTCCTCATTGCTGCCAATTTCAATAAAACAGCACGTCTTTTCTATATAAGGCCCATGATGTGTTACTTCAAGACTTGCTGGATAATTTTCTTTGTTTTTGTTAAGAATCTTGAACATATGTTTCAAAAATAAAGCAGATGTTTTGCAAACTTTTTCTGGCTTGCCTCCAAAATCTGCTTGTTTCCAGTTTCCAGGAGCATGCATAGACAAGAGCTTGCTTTTTGCTCCTTTATGTAGAGATGCAAAAATGATAAAATCATAATCCTTAATCTCTTGATTTTTATCTATATTTTCTAAATAAATTATATCTTTTTCTTCTCTATGAACAGGAATTCCAAGCTTCTCAAGATGCTTGGCTATATTCATTCCTGCAATATCTTGCTTTGAAACAACGATTGCAAACTTCATTTTCTAGTTATTATTTTTCCATTTATAACTAATTTTGATGGTTTTCCACTTAGCTTTTCCTCAGATTCAATAATAATGTCCACTTTATTAAGGATTTCTTTTGGAATATCTGAAATTTTTGTCGCAGGTTTTTCTCCGCTTTTATTCACTGAAGTCGTAACAAATGGAAAACCAGTCTTTTGAATCTCAAAGCAAAATTCATTATCTGGAATTCTTATTCCGATTGTTGAACCTGGAGCAACTTGAGATAAAAACTTTGAATTTAATTTTTCTAGAATAAGAGTATATGGGCCTGGGAGATATTTTTCTAAAATAGTATCAAAGTTACAATGTTCATCTATCCATTTGATAGATGGTGCAATAACACTCAAGGGCTTGTCTTTATCCCTTCCCTTAATCTCCTTTATTTTTTCAACTGCCTTTTTATCTTCTGCATTGCATCCTAATCCATAGATTGTATCTGTTGGATAAATAAATATCTTGCCTTTTAATATTTCTTTTTTTAAATCTTCGGTTTTCATTATATTTAAAAACGAACTTGTTTTAAATATATTATGCAAAACATACTTTATGTTGCCATACTGGTGGCAGCATTTCCAGTTGGATATTTACTGGCTTGGCTTGCCCGCGACGAGCTTGTTTCATGGAAAAAATGGTATATTTTATTAGCTGTTATCTCAGTAGTCTTAACAATTCCAGTTGCCTTTATTTCTGCTTTATCTCTTGTTAAATTACCTGTTGTATTAACTCTATTTTTTATTGCAATAATCAGCTTGATGGCTGTTTGGAAGAGCCATGATAAAAAATGGACTAAAGGCTATGGAGTAAAAGAAAAATTAAGATGATTAAGATAATAAGGAAAAAATGACATTCTATATTATTGGTTTGGGTTTGAATGAAAAAGGCATCAGCCTTGAAGGCTTAGAGGCTTTGAAAAAATGCAAGAAAGTTTATTTGGAGAATTACACAGTTGATTTTCCTTACACGAAAAAAGAGCTGGAGAAAGTGCTTGGAGTTAAAATAGAAGAACTTGATAGAGGGCAGGTTGAAAATGAAAGTTTTGTTTGTGAGGCAAAGAAAAAAGATATTGCTTTGTTGATTTATGGAAATGCGCTTGTTGCTACAACTCATATTTCTCTATTGTTTAAATGCGGGGAAGAAAAAATTCCTTACAAAATAATTCATGCGGGTTCTGTTTTTGATGCTATAACAGAAACAGGCTTGCAGCTTTACAAACTTGGCAAGATTACAAATATAACAAAACATGAAAGCTCGAGTTTTTTTAAGATTATTGAGGAAAATAAAATTGTTGGCGCGCACAGCTTGATTTTGCTTGATATTGGACTTTCTGTTAATGAGGCTTTAAAGAAACTTCAGGAAATTGCAAACAAAAGAAAATTTAAATTAAAAGAGGTTATTGTCTGCTCGCGGCTTGGAACAAAAGAGGCTGTAATGAAATATGGCGAGATTGAAAAATTGATTAATCAAAAAAAAGAATTTAAGCTGCCTGCTTGTCTTATTATTCCAGGAGATTTGCATTTTGTTGAGAAAGATGCTATTGAAAAATTGAGATAGAAATAAGAGAAAATAATAAAATTATCTCATGAAATAGTTCTCATTATCTGTTAAGCTGAAATATGACGGGATGTTGTTGTCAAAATCAATATGAACATCTTCAAAACTCTGTGGTGCTAATGGCTGAGATGGCGGCGCAGATATTGTAAGTTTCCATATTTTGTTTACATCTCCAGCTGAAACATCAACACTCAAAGAAAAATAATTTTTAAGTTGTGTTGTGCTTCCTGAAGTCACTAATTGATATCCTGTTGCTGTTGGTTTGTATATTGCAGCAGTTAAACCCTCTCCTGTTCCTTCGCCTTCAAAGTCAATATTAAAATGAGAAATACTGCCGACCCAGAAGTATAGTGTAGCTTCTCTTATAATATGAATTCTCTCTATTGCATATAGCATCATAGGCACATTCGTATTTAATGGATTAAAAGTTCCTGTACCCGGGTTTATTAACAGAGCATAATAGCCGTCATAAGAAGCAACAAAAGAAATTACTTTGCTTTGTGAGCGGGCTATTTTCCCGCTTAAAATTTCCTTAATATCTTTGTCAACTACTCTGTAAGCAACAGAATCAAGATAAGAACCTAATGGAATGTCTTGTACCTCAATTTTTACCGTCTCATCTTTTTTAGCTTTAATTATAAAATTGTGCTGGTTTCTGAATCTTTTCCAAGGCAAAGATAAAGAATCTAAAGGCCATTGCTCTTTTATTGGTGCTATATTTATGTTTAAAGCACTAGCAGGAATATTAACAGTAGCTTGATATCTATTTGGTTCTGGTTCAATCTTTGTTAAATAGGTTTGATAATTCTCATCATTCATTAGTTTATCTAATTCTTCAGATGCAATATCCATTTGCTGATAATAAAGATTGACTGTTTCTGTATATTGTTCCTGATTTTCACATGTGTTTAAACTATTGTCTGGAGAATCATAACAGCCCATTAGAGACCTGTATATTAATGATAAATCTTCTTGTTTTTCTGTAAAAATCTCTGCAGTATAAATCCAGAATCCACTTGAGTTTTTAGCAACATTATAAAGATTATATGCCCAGTTTGTTGGAGAGTACATATAATTTATCAAGCCGCCAACATAGTAAGCATATATTTCTTTTCCGTATATATCTTTGAAATTATAATAGCCTTCTGGCAATTTACTACTAGCCAAATTAGAAGGTATGCTGCGGGCACCACCAGCATAATACATCTCAGTTGCCCATATAATTGCTGGCTCATCTTTGCTGCTCCAACCAGCATAAATATCAGAAAGATATGCCTTCGAAGGGACTGGCGAAGGATAAGCTCCAATTAAAAAGTCTGGATTAACTGCCTTAACCTCATTTTTCAGATTTTCTGCTAATTTCCTTATTGTTTCTTCAAGAAATGAATAATAATCATCTAATTTTCCATATGACTGAAGCCAAGGGTATCTTTGAGCTGCTTGCCCAGGATTTTTTGGAGGATTATTCCAATTTTCAAGTCCTCTGTCTGCAAGATATTTATTAAAAGTTGAATCTTCAAAACCCCACGATTTAGTGAAAAAGCCTTGGTCATTATGATATAATTCAAAATCAAACCAAACACCGTCTATTCTATATGTGTGTGGATACTTGATAGATAAATTTGCAAGGTTTACAACAAGCTCAGTCAAATGTTTCCAGTAATTTTCATCCCACGGGCTTACATGTGTTCCAGCTGTGCCATCTGAATAAACAACATTATTGTTTGTAGTGAGTCGCACAAAATCTAATGCCTGGAAAAACATCATATCTTTTTCTTTTGCCCAAGAAGCAAATTGTTTGACAGAATTTGGTAGATTATCAGTATAAGTAGAATAGTCTATATTGTTTCCGTAATTATTTTTTATGATAAACGCGTTAATTCCGTGACTCTTAAGTTCATCAATATCTCTTTCGTCTAGAAAGCTCGGGCCATATGTTGCTTTTATTTTTTCTAGGCGATAATAACATCCTTCATCTACAGTTCCATCACAATCGTTATCTTTGCCATCACAACTTTTCTCATCAGTTTCATATTGATAAATTAAGCTATAATTACAACCTGTCCAATTTCCTGCAGCACAGGTAGCTATTTGTCCTTCGCATATTCCTTGTTGCTTTTCACATTTCTTCTGGTCTGTTATAACATCACAATTGTCGTCTAATCCATTGCATATTTCTATTGCATTTGGATTTATTGCTTTGTTATTATCATTGCAATCTCCAGAAATTCTAGAATAATTTGCAGGTAAAGATTCTGCTTCAATTTTTTCTGTTGAATTTCCAAAACCATCTCCATCTAGGTCTTTATAAAAGGATCTAAGATATATTACATTTGCATCTGATTTGTTTACAGGAAAATTTCTTGGGATAGATTTTTCTGAAAAAGGATAAATTAAAATTTTTCTTATATTGCTTAAACCTGTAATATTCAAAATATAGGTTTTTGTTTCTGATATATTCGGTGGATCTACTAGATATGTTCTATTTGTCTCTTGCCCTAAAAAATTAACTCCTATTATAATAACTCCAAGAGAGGATACATTTGCATTATCTTCTCCTCTTGAGATAGTTAAGTTTAATTTTTCTTTAGATAAACTAGTAAAAGAATTTTTAACACTCATATTCGTTTCTTCTGTAACAATAAATTCTATATCAATATTTTCTACTTTTTCTGGTAAATTGCTAACTATAACCCAAACAATAGCCACTATTGTTGAAATTATAAGAAGAATAACCACAAAAGGTATGAGTGTATCGCTTTCTTCATGATATGGCTCTAAAACTATTATTTTTTCAGATTCTCCTCTTTTTTTCATACTATAATTAAAAAAACAAAGTATTTAAAATTAAACTTTCTCTTTATTGTAAGATGTTTGGCTTTAATAAAAAAGAAATGAAAACTTTTAAGAAATTGAATTCTCCGAAAAAGATTCAGGATTTTTTAAACAAGATTCCTATAAATTTTGAGCCAGAAGGAGACACTTGCTTCTCGCCAAGAAAAGTCCTACAAGAATGGAGATGCCATTGCATTGAAGGCGCGTTGCTTGCTGCAGTTGCTCTGCGTTTTCATGGCTACAAGCCTCTCGTAGTAGATTTGAAGACAACTAAAGATGATTTTGAGCATGTTATTGCTGTCTTTAAACAACATGGAAAATGGGGCGCAATTTCAAAAACAAATCATGCTGTGCTTAGATATAGAGAGCCCGTATACAAAGATATTAGAGAATTAGTTATGAGTTATTTCCATGAATATTTTGATAATAAAGGGAGAAAAACCTTGCGAAGCTTTAGTTTGCCTGTTGATTTGAGCAGATTTGATAAAAAAGGATGGATGACTTCAAGCGAGAATTTATGGTATATTGATAGTTATCTTGACAAAGTCAAGCATTTCAAAATAATAAATAAAAAGCAGATTTCTGGATTGAGAAAAGCTGATAGAATTGAAATTCAGGCTGGAAAGATTGTGGAGTGGAAAAAGTAAAGAAGAGAAAATGAAAGATTTAAAAATCCCTGTTCTTTTGATTTAACATGGCTATAACAAACCACAAAATTGACCAAATTCAAGAAATAGGCGTTGTAGCCAGTATTTTATTTATTTTATCTATTATCATTATTATATAATTGCAATCTCGATTTTCTGAGATTGCAGGAGCTTAAAATGAGTTTAAACACTGCTGATTTGCGGCAAAATTTTGGAGGAAAAGAAAAGTTAGAGGAACTTGCAAGGAAATTCAGCGAATTTGTAGATGCAGGAGATAAAAAAGGAGCACTAAGACTTTACAACAGCTTAAACAAAAAAGAACAAGAGTATATAAGAACAGATAAGAGATATAACTGGAGACTGAGAGCAGCACAAATGCAATTTTAGTCATATTTAAAAATACTGGAAAATAAATATAGGGATATAAAGAGGCAAAAAAATGTTAGATTTTCATCAACAAGAGCAAGAAATATTGGATTTTTGGCAGGAAAAAAAGATTTTTGACAAGCTTAGAAAGCAGATTAAATCTGGAAAAAGATGGAGTTTTCTTGATGGGCCGATAACTGCAAATAATCCTATGGGCGTGCATCATGCGTGGGGCAGAACTTACAAAGACTTGTTTCAAAGATTCAAGGCAATGCAGGGCTTTAATCAGAGATTTCAGAATGGTTTTGATTGCCAGGGGCTTTGGGTAGAAAGAGAAGAAGAAAAATCTCTTGGATTGAAGAATAAAAAAGACATTGAAAAATTTGGAATTTTAAAATTCGTGCAGGCGTGCAGAAAAAGAGTTGAGAAATTTTCTAAAGTTCAAGAGCAACAGAGCATTAAGCTTGGAATGTGGATGGATTGGGATAATAGTTATTACACAATGTCTGACAGCAACCAGCTTCATAACTGGATGTTGTTTAAAGAGTATCATAAAAATGGCTGGCTTTACAAAGGCAAGGATGCAGTGCCTTGGTGTCCTCGATGCGGAACAGCAAGTTCAAAACATGATATTGCAACAGAAGGTTATAGAGAAGTAACTCATCCTGCTTTGTTTATGAGATTTCCTGTTAAAGGCAAGTTCAATGAGTATTTTTTAATTTTCACAACAACTCCGTGGACAGTTCCTGCAAATGTTGCAATTGCTGTTAATTCACATCTTGATTATGTTAAAGTAAGGCAAGAATCAGGAGTTTATTGGCTTGCTGAATCAAGACTTCAAGAATTAAATGGAAAATATACTACACTTGAAAAAAAGAAAGGCAAAGAGCTTGAAGGATTGAAATACGAGATGCCTTATAAGGATTTTGAAAGTCAAGAAAAATCTCCGCATGAGGTCGTTTTGTGGGACTTTGCTTCAGGAGAAGAAGGGACTGGGATTGTTCATATTGCTCCTGGATGCGGGGCAGAAGATTTTGATTTAGGCAAGAGAAAAGGTTTTCCGGCAATCTCTCCCTTAGATGATGCTGGGATTTATGCAGATGGTTTTGGAAAATTCAGCAACAAAAAATATTCTGAAGTTAACCAGCTTGTTCTTGAAGACATGAAAGAAAGGAGATTTATTTACAAGATAGAACCTTATGAACACAGATATCCTCATTGCTGGCGCTGTTCAGAAGAGCTTGTTTTCAGGTTAGTTGATGAATGGTATATCAAACATAAAGAAATTAAAAACAAGCTAATTGCAGAAAACAAGAAAGTTAAGTGGTATCCTGAATATGGAAAAATCAGGCAAGAAGACTGGTTTAATAATATGGGAGACTGGCTGATTTCAAGAAAAAGATATTGGGGATTGCCACTGCCAATATGGGAATGTGAATGCGGCGAGATAGAAGTTATAGGAAGTTTGAAAGAATTAAAAGAAAAGGCAATTGACAAGAAAAAAGTTGATGCTCTTCCTGAAATACACCGCCCATGGATTGATGAAATTAAAATAAGATGCAAGAAATGCGGAAAACCAGTCTCAAGAATTCCTGATGTAGGAGATGCTTGGCTTGATGCAGGAATTGTTTCTTTGTCTACTCTGGGAGCAGGATATTTGGAAGATAGAAAAGAATGGGAAAAATGGTTTCCTGCTGACCTTATTTCTGAAAATATGCCCGGGCAGTTTCGAGGATGGTTTAATGCTTTGTTCTGGGCTTCAACAGCTATAGTTGGCAGAGCTCCTTTCAAAGCGGTTTTTGGCTATGAGAGCCTGAAAGATGAAAAAGGAGAAGAGATGCATAAAAGCAAAGGGAACACGATTTGGTTTGACGACGCTGTTGAAAAAGTCGGCGCAGACCCGATGAGGCTGCTTTATTGTTTGCAAGACCCAAGCCAGGAATTAAAATTTGGATTTCATGTCCTCAAAGAGCCACAGAATTACATAAACATTCTTTATAATATGAGCAAATTAGTTGAGCAAGGAACAAAGAAAAATGCAGGGAACATAGAAGACAAATGGATTTTATCTAGGTTGAACTCAACAATTAAAAAAGCCACAGAAGAACTTGAAAATTTACATCCTCATTTAGCCTCTCGCCCTTTATTGGAATTTTGGTTGAATGATTTAAGCAGAGGGTATATACAAATTGTTAGAGACAGAATTTCTGAAGATGATTCTGCTGTCAAGTTTGTTTTAAATGAATCTTATCTTACACTATTAAAATTATGCGCTCCATTTATGCCTTTTATTACAGAGAAAGCATGGCAGGATTTGCGCAAGAGCAAAATAGTGAAAGAAGAATCTGTTCATCTTTGCTCTTGGCCGAAGGCAAACCAAAAAGCTATAAACCAAAAGCTCGAGGATGATTTTAAAAATGTTTTTGAGATTATTGAGATAGGTTTAGCTTCTCGAAGCGATTCTGGCATTGGATTGAAATGGCCTCTTGCAAAGGCAACTATTTATTATTTTAAGAAGTTTGATAAGAAATTAGAAGGAATTATCGCTAGGCAATTAAATGTTAAGAAAATAGAGTGGAAGATTGCTCATGAAAAAGACTGGAAGGTTATCCTCGATACTAAAATGACAAAAGAACTCGAGGCGGAGGGTTTTGCCAGGGAGATTGCAAGAAAAGTCCAAGATTTGAGAAAAAATGCCGGGCTTGTCAAACAAGATAGGATTGAACTCTTGATTGTAACAGATATATACTTGAGAGAACATGAAAAATTCTTGAAAGAGAGGACAAATTCCTCAAAATTGGAAATTCTTCATGGTATTGGCGAGAAAATTAAAGAAAAATTTGATCACACCAAAAAAGAATCAATAAAAGGAAAGATTATTAGAATTCTTTTTAATAAGTCTCGATAAAGTTTTTACCATTCTATCATAACATTTTCAGAGAAACATTTAAATACTACTTGTTCTTTAAAATCTTAAGACTTCGGGAATTTCTTAATTCTCGAGTACTATCAGATTTGGTAGTAACTAAAAAGGGTAAAAAGAGCTTAGAAAAATGATTGTAAAAGAAGAGTTTTTAAGTAGGCTAAGGAAAATTTTTGACTTAAATCTCTATGAAGTGAAGGTTTGGACAGCTTTACTTTCTCGAGGAGTCTCTACAGCTGGCGAGCTCAGCAACATAAGTGATGTTCCGCGAAGCAGAACTTACGACATTCTTGAAAGCTTGGAGAAAAAAGGTTTTATTGTGATGAAGCTTGGAAAGCCAATTAAGTTTGTTGCATTGAAACCAGAAGAAGTTATTGAAAGAGTAAAGAAAAATCTAGTTGTTGAAGCAAGTGAAAAGAGCAAAAGACTTGAAAGATTAAAAGGCGACGATGTTTTGCATGAATTATCAACTTTGTTTACACAAGGAGTTAAGTTTGTAGAGCCAAGTGACTTATCTGGCAGTTTAAGAGGCAGGCAGAATTTGTATAATCATCTTGATATGATGATAAGAGAAGCTGAAGAGTCAGTTACTATTGTTACAACAGCAGATGGTTTGAACAGAAAACTTGAAATTTTAATGCCCTCGCTTGAAAAGGCAAAAAAGAGAAATGTTAAGATAAGAGTTGCAGCTCCAATAAATACAAATAACTTGAAAGTTGCCAAGGATTTCAGCAAGATAGGGGAAGTCAGAAATCTTGAAAAAATGAAGGCTAGATTTATAATTGTAGACAGCGAACAGATATTATTCATGCTGCTTAATGACGATAATGTGCATCCAAACTATGATGTCGGCGTTTGGATTAACACAGAATTCTTTGCACAAACTCTCGAACAGCTATTCGAGCTTGCATGGAAAGAGATGAAGCCGGTGAAAAACGGCAAGTGAGGGGCATATGGAAGAAGGCAAATAACAAAATTAACGAGCAACAAAAAGGCAATCAAAAAGGGCTGAAAGAAAACGCACGAGTAGAAAAGAAAGGAAATTTATTAGAAAAATGATTCTATAGTTATTATATTAGATATTTCTTAATTTTAGAGTAGTAAGATAATCTTATATAGTATTTTTACGTTTGAATTCTAAGCTGACAGGACATTTCGGTTGTTCTGAAAAGGATGCTGCATGGCAGCCTCTTACAGATTTTCGGCTATTAATATGGTGGCTGGACTATAACTCACCATACGAAACCTGAATTTGTTAAGCTTGTCTATGAGGCAAAAAAAGATAACCTTTAAAATGAATCGATAGGTTAAGATTGATTTGATAATCATTTAGGAAACTTTTTTTACCGAGTCCAGAGTCAGCTTTTATATTTGGACAGAAGATAAAATAAAGAATTAAAAAGAAAAAAATAAGAATAACAGAAATAAAAAAGAGGAAAATGGCAAAAAAGAAAGGCAAAAAGAAAAGAAGGATTTCTAGAAGGAAAATTAAAAAGGCTGGAAAAAGAAAACCAAGAAGAGCAAGCAGGAAAAGCAAGGCTTCGAAGGTTAGAAAGCTAATTAAACTTGCCAAATCAGGAAAAGGCAAGAAGAAAAAGAAAAGAAGATAATTTTTCTAAATTTTAATTTATATTTATTTGATTTACATTTCTTCCATAACATCTATTCCTATCGTAAGGGAACCAAGGTTCCCTTAACAAGTCAACCCTCCTTAATTAGTCACCTTTCCTAATATCAAAAAAACCCTCATTTGTTCGTTGGGTTTTTAGGATACAGAACAAAAGACAATCAAATAGTTTAATTTTGTTCTGTATTACATCTCTGTCATGACCTCAATACCTAACAAGTATAAAGAATTTCTGAGAGTTATTCTGAAAGCTTCAACAAGCCTTAACCTGAAAGCTACTTCTCTGCTTTTTATAACAGGGCAAGCATGATAAAATTCGTTGAATTTTTGAGCAAGCTGGAAAGAATAATTTGCGAGCAAGCTTGGATTTAAATTCCTGGAAGCATGCTCAACAATTTCTGGAAATTGCAAGATTTCTTTAATTAATGCTATTTCTTGTTCTTTTAATTCGCTGATTTTAACCTTGGCTTTTATTTTAGATTTTTTTGATTTTCTCAATATGCTTGATGCGCGGGCATAAGCATACTGCAGGTAAGGGCCAGAGTCGCCTTCGAAATTCATAGCTTGCTCCCAGTCAAAAACAATATTCTTATTATTTTCATTTCTCAACATTGCATATTTTATTGATGCTATAGCTATTTTTTTTGCATCTCCTTTTGTTTTCCTCTTTGCTATTTCTTGTTTTGCCTTTTTTAATGCCTCATTAAGCAATTCTTCAAGCAAAACAACCTCCCCTCTGCGAGTTGCCATTTTTCCTTTCCCTTTTAATAGAACAAAAGAATAATGAGCAACTTCTGGATATGGTTTTTTTAATAAAATGAGAGCTTGTTTTATCTGCTCAAAATAAAGTTTTTGATCTTCGCCTAGAACTATAATATTTCTGCCTTTTTTGCCTTTGTCAATTGTGTATGCCAAGTCTCGTAAAGGATACAAGCCTGTGCCATCATTTCTTGTTAGGACAAGAACAGGAGATTTCATGCTTGCTTCTAGGCCTGTATGTGCTTGGTTTAATACAAGACGATTTTCATCATCCTTAAAAAGTTTGCCTGTATGTTCAAGCTCTTTTAGAACTTGCTTTCCAGTTTCTATGTATCGCGATTCATAATCAAAGTAATCAAACTCTATCCCTATATCACTAAATAATCTTTTTTGTCCTTTAACAGCTGTGTTTACAATATGTTTAAAGAGAGCAGTTGTTTTCTTATCTTTGTGCTCAAATTTATGCAGCAAATCAAAGACTTGTTGCTCAACCTTTTTGCTTTGTGCCACTTTTCCTGAGATTTCTACATACTTTCCAAGCAGTTTATCAAAATTATCGCTTGGCTTGAAAACAAGAGCAAGCATTGCAACTTGCTTGCTTACATCATTTATATAATAATGAGTTTCAACTTTATGCCCAAAAAATTCTAAAATTCTCTTTATGCTGTCTCCAATTATTGAATTTCTTGCTCTTCCCACATGCGGAGAGGCATTTGGGTTAACGCTTGTGTGCTCTAACAAAATTTTTTCTTTGTTTTTTTGCTTTCCAAAGTGCTCGTCTATCATTAAAATATGTTTTGCAAGCATTTCTTGGTTAATAAAAAAGTTAATATAAGGGCCAGAAACTTTAATTTCTTGAATTGCTTTAGTTGGCTTGAGTTTTTTTGCTATATCTTGAGCAATTTCATTTGGAGATTTTTTCAGTTTTCCAGCCAAAGAAAAGCAGGGAAAAGCATAATCACCGAGTTCTGAAGATGGTGGAACTTCAAGTAAAGGCTCAATTTCTTGTTTTTTCAAAGGAACTTGCCTTGATAATAAATCAATAATCTCTTTTTTGAACATACAAAGAGGAAGAAAGATATGTTTATAAAACTTATTAACCATAATCAAGAATGGTAAAAAAATGTGCAACCTGCGAAGCAAATATAGAAGAAGAGTTTGGAAAATTACAAGGAACAATTATTAAAGTTATAGAAAACAGCAAAAATAAGTTTATTCATGTTTGTTCTACATGCCAGAAAGAAAAAGATTGGATTGAAAAAGCAAAAATAAAAGGAGTTTAATGCTTGATGCCTCAGTAGCTCAGTTTTAGTAGAGCAATGCTTTCGTAAAGCATGGGTCGCAGGTGCAAACCCTGCCTGAGGCTTTTAAAAGAAAAGTATTTAAAGCGGTTGTTCTACAATAGTTTAAGCAAATTTTTAAAAAAGAGAAAAGATTTTGAATTTCCCAAGAATTTTAGATATCCTGCATTTCATAAAAGATGGTGTATAAGAAGTATGTATATAAAAGAGGCAGAAGGCATGGTCCTTATTATTATCATTCTTACAGAGAAGGCAATCATGTAAAGAAAGTTTATATCGGCGGAAGAAAAGAGTACAAAGAATGGCTGAAAAAAGAAGAAAAAAAAGAAATTCATAAAACATTAAGTAGAACACCACCTACTTTTCACAAACCCTTTAGTGCTATAAATAAAAAATTGTTCCTTATTCCGATTGTTGTTTTATTAATTCTTATTGCAGGATTTTTAATTTATAATCAACTATCTTTAGTTGGTAAGGTATCTTTAGAAATGCAGGATACCTATGTCTTTGGGGAGAATATCTCGGGTAGTTTAAGGTTGAATCTGAAAGAAGGAGAGCTTCTCCCCTTGGATTCTAAGATTATAATAGAGCAAGATGGTATAATTAGTGAAATAATATTAAGCGAGCTTCTGCAAAGCAATAATGAAGGCAATTTTTATATAGAAAATCAAGAAATTACAGGAGGAGGGCAGGGATATGGCTTTGCTGGAGAAAAAATAAGCTATCCTACATTAAATTTTAAGCTAAAAATTTATGATTCTGGTGAAGAAGAGCCTCTAGACGAAGAGGAAACTGAGGAAGAAATTGAAGAAGAACCAACTGAGGAAGCTGAAGAAAATGTTACAGAAGAGAGTGAAGAAATAATAGTTGAAGAACCAGTTGAAGAAGAAATTCCTACTGAAGCGTCTCAAGAAACTTCAGCTGAACAAACTCAAGAAAAATCATCAGAAAAACAACAACCGTCAGAGAAAAAAGAAGAAAAAATTAAATCTGAAGCAAGTAAAAGTGATGAAACAAGTGAATCAGGCAGTGAATCTGCACCAGAAGCTTCAGAAAGCACAGAAACAAGCAGCCCAATAACAGGAGAAGCTGTAAGAGACACAGGAAAAGTGAATTATGTTGATGGTTCTGTGTCAAAAGAGAATCCATTTTCATACACACTTAATGAAGGAAAAACAGCATCTATAAAAAGGAATTCTGTAAGAACAGAAGATAACAAAAAACTTAATGACGACGCAGTTACCCTACAAATTTCTGGACAAGAAGCAGAAGTTTCAACAGATTATTTAATTTCTGAAGAAGGATTTGGTTTAGAATACATAGGGGGAGAAATCCACTACATTGATATTTCCATAAATGAGCTTGGAATTCTGGCTCAACAAGGAACTTTAACAATAAAATTAGTTTATCAAGATAAAGAACTTGCGAAAACAAGCAAAGAAATTGAGGTTGTAAGTGAAATTCCTAAAAAAAATGTCACAGAAATCACTAATGCAACAACAAATGTGACAATTCCCGAAGTTAATATTACGATAATTAATGAAACTTTAACAAATTTGACAGTTTCAAATATAACAATTGCTAATGAAACCATTGTAAATATAACAACTATTAATGAAACTGCTTTGAATATAACAACAAAGCAGTATAAAGCAATTATTAATCGGCCTGTAAAATGGATAAAAGCAGTTAGTATTGAGAATATAAGTATTGAAAATTTAACACTAACCTTGCCAAAAAAAGCTCAAAATATTAGTATTAAAACAGGAGAAGAAGTTCAGGTAGCATTAGATGAAGCAGATGATTATGAAGAATTAATTAATGAAACAGACAGAAACAGCCTGATAACAGGACAAGTGACAGGAGATGTTTCTCTTGAATTAAAGAAGAAACAAGGGATTTTAACAAGATTCTGGAATTGGCTAACAAGCGCAGGAATAACTGGAAATGTGATATCAGAAGAAGAATCACAACAGCACATTACAGAAACAAATGACAGCAAGATTGTTGATTTACAAGGAATTGCAGAAACAACACAAGAAACAAATATAGGTATTGGGTATTACACAGATGCTCCAATAGCCACAGAAGAAAATACAACAACAGGAAAATTAATCACAGTTTCCACAGCAGATGAATTGAATTATACAGATGTTCTTGCATTTACAGAGATTCCTAATGGCACAATTAAGAATGAAAATAATGATAGCATCAAGATATATCATTATGTTTGGGTTGAAGAAGCAACAACAGAAGCCAATGAAACACAGGAAAACATAACAGAGCGAGAAACACAAGAGGAAGAAATATCAGTAATTGAACAAACTAATGAAGCTGGAGAAGTGGTTAATGAATCTGTCAGTGAGATTATTAATGATAATGAACAAATAACTAATGAAACACAAGAAATAGTAAATGAAACTTCTGAAGAGATTATTAATCCAAGAGGTTTAATAACCGGGCAAGTTGTAGCAGAAGACATTGAAGAAGAACAGATTATAGAAAGTATAGAAAATAAATCGTTAATAGAAAAAACTATTGATGAAATTGCTAATGAATCTAAGGTTTCTAATTTAATATTAACAAAAGTTCCAGTTGATTTTGTTGCTTATGACTTGAATTTAGATGGTTATGTTGACTACATAGAATGGATTGTGCCTCATTTATCAAACCAGACTTATAATATTGTTATTTCCACAACAGGGTATACAGGAACAGCAATAAAAGACGGGGATTATTATCATCTCCCAATTTCAACAACTGCGCCTTATGATTCTTTGGTTGGCTACTGGAGTTTTGATGGAGATTTAGAAAATAAAACAGGTTTTACAGCTAATGATTTTTCAATAAAAGGGAATGATGGGACTGGAATTAATCAAACTGTTGTGAATACAACTGGATGTTTGTATGATGGTTGTGCGCAGTTTGATGGTGATGGAGATTGGATTGATGTTACTAATTTTCCTGTTGGAGTAAATCACTCTGTTTTTATGTGGGCTAAAAGAGCTGATAATGATTCAGTCTGGGACGGGTTGGCGCATTATACAAATTCTGATTATTTTAGTGTACATTCTACTGGTAGATGGATAATAAACACTAGAAATTCCAGTAATTCAGCATTAACCTGTTATAGTAATTATGGGCTTACAAATCATCTTAATTGGAGTTTCGTAGGTTATACAACAGAATGGAATGGCACAACTATTATTAGACTGACATATTATAATGGGGTAAGTACTGGCTGTGGGAATCTTCCTGAAGCTAATGGCAGAGTAAACTGGCTCTTTTCTGGTATAGGGGCTAGGAAAGACACATATGATAATCTTGCTTGGAACGGCTCAATTGATGAAGTTATGGTTTTTAACACAACACTCACAGCAGCACAGGTTACAGCAATTTATCAAAATACAAGCGCGAGATTTGTTTCATCTGGCACTTTAAATGTCAATCAAACAAACCTTACGAGCCAGTATTATACAACCCTGGATGTTAATTCTACTTTTAAAAATAAGTTTAATACAAATATCAGCCTTGCACTCAGCTATTATACTAGCGGGTGGAATCTCACTAGTGCGCAGAATATAACAGGATATAATAGTTATACAATAAATAAAATAGTAACTAATGTTACTTTTAATTATACTCTTATTTCAGACAGCAACAGCTTCTACACTCCTTTATTGAATGACAGCACAATTATTTTAAATGCAACTTATGATGATACTGCTCCAGATGTGAATTTAACTTATCCAACTAACACAACATATGATAATTATGTAACTGACTTAAACTATACTGTTTCAGATGCTGTTGGCTTGAGTTCTTGCTGGTATGGCAATGGAACTGTTAATTATACAATTGTTACTGCTGGTGTAAATTGGACTGGATTAAGTGGAAATAGTAGTAAAGGAAGCAACACGTGGACTGTTTGGTGTAATGATACAGCGAATAATTTGAATTCTTCAACTGTGACATTTAGTGTTGATAGTACAAATCCAAGTTTGAATGTAACAACTCCTGTAAATACAAGCTGGTTTAATTCATCTTCTGTATTGTTTAATGTTTCAAGTTCAGAAAGCGGGACAGGAATGATTGTTCCTGTGATTGATAATTCTCTTGTCTCGTGGTGGAGAATGGATGATATTAACTCTAGTGGAGATATTGTTGATTATATGGGGATTAATAATGGAAATAAAGCTGGAGGTGCAGTTCAGATAGATTCAGGAAAATTTGGAAAGGGATTTGTGTTTGATGGAGTTGGGGATGCTATAAATATCTCTTATACTCCAAGTATGAATTCCGCTAATGCATATACTGTTTCTTTGTGGGCAAAACCAAATGCTACTGCTAACCCTGGTGTTTGGATATTTTATGCTTATGGTTCTGGAAGTTCGGGTTTAGCTGTAAGAACTGTTTCAAACCAATGGAGAGCATGGTATGATTTAAATAATGCAAACAATGCTAATACTAATATTGGTTCTATTACCGCTGGATGGCAACATCTAGCAGTCATATTTAACCAATCTGGAATCTGGACTTATAAAAATGGTTTATTGACAACTAGTTCTACTGCTCTTAAAGGAAGTTTTAATAATATTAGTAATCCTAATTATTTTATTGGTTATCCTGGTGCTACTTCTACTTTCAACGGCACAATCGACGAAGTCATGGTTTTTAATCGTTCATTAAGTGCAGATGAAGTTGTCTCTTTATACAACGCAACAAAATTACAGCATAGAGAAACACTTGCAGATAGAAGCCATACATTCAAAGCTTATACACAAGATTTAGCTGCAAATATAAATCAGAGCAACTTGATTAATTTCGGAGTTGATACATTATTCCCTACAGTAAACTTCTCATTACCTACTCCTGCAAATGCTTCTACTCAATCAAGCAATTCAATTTATGTTAATTTAACAACAAACGATACAAATCAGCATTATTCATTTACTGATTTTGACAGAAGTTTAGTTGGATGGTGGAGAATGGATGACTTGAATGCTTCAAATGACCCATATGATTTATCAAGTTGGAGCAATAATGGAAGCAAGAAGGGAAATGCAGCTCAGACAGATGCTGGTTATTTTGGGAAGGGATTTGTGTTTGATGGGACTGGGGATTATGTTGCTATAAAACCTGTATTATTAGGGTTGCAAGAAATGACAATTTCTGTCTGGGTTAAAGAACCTCATTCAAACACTGCTGCATCATACTATTATATCATAGGTGGGGATAATAATAGTGCATCAACAGAAGAAATAATGATATATTCCTATTCTACAAATCCAGGAGATGTAGGAGGTATTACCATTGCAAATGACTATGGTGTTTCTATAAAT
>Ga0209541_10007261_pt1 | contig 18688 bp, 15 predicted proteins | sample RifCSPlowO2_01_FD_184027 | JGI IMG/M metagenome (GOLD analysis project Ga0209541, IMG submission 184027) | Groundwater microbial communities from Rifle, Colorado - Rifle CSP2_plank lowO2_0.1 (SPAdes) (version 2) | ecosystem: Environmental > Aquatic > Deep subsurface > Groundwater | place... | reverse complement strand
TATATCAAAATTCTACTACCTGGCCTATTCTGTGCTATTATTTAAGTAATTATGCAATTCTTATATAATCACAATCAATTATTGAAATGGCTGGTTCTACTGGCCTTACTGCTGGCTATCGTCAGTTTTCTTTCGTTTTGGTTCGGAAGTCCGTCCTTTTCCGAGTCGGGGGTTAAGTTGGAAATAGAAGGACCGAACCAGGTATCAGTTGGAGACGAAGTTGTTTATAAGCTTAAATATTCTAACGACACCAAACTTGACCTGAACGATATGACATTCAAGTTCACTTATCCCGACGACTCGGTTGTTTTGAAAGACGGGGTGGTGGTCAAGGATCTTTCTGAGACATTTACTTTGGATCAATTATCTCCCGGACAAGAAGCGGAAAGAGAGTTCAAAGCTTTTCTGGTTGGCGACAGGGGAAACATCAAAACGGCCAAAGTGGAGCTTTCTTATTGGGCCGGAGATTTGAGAACAGCTTTTCAGAAAATAACCTCAACCTCTTCGACGATAATCGGTCTGCCGGTATCGCTTACTTTGTCTGCGCCGCCAAATTCAGTTCCCGGCCAAGCTATCAGTTATGTGCTGGATTACCGCAACGAATCAAGCGACGATATTTATGATTTGCGCCTTGAATTTGATTATCCTGACGGATTTAGCGTTCAGAGAACCACTCCTTCTCCAAACACGGGAAACTATGTTTGGATCGTTCCAATTTTAAAAAAGGGCAGTGGCGGGAGGATAAGCATTACCGGTTCATTGAACGGTAAAGAAGGAGAAATCAAAAACATTTTAGTGTTGCTGAAAAGAAAAATAAGCGACCAATATGTCAACTATGAAAAAGCCGAGATCTCATCAGTCATCGCCAATCCTTTGCTGGGCGCGGAAATTTTGGTGAATGACTCTTCTGATTATTCCGCTTTTGCCGGCGATGATTTAAATTATATAATCAAATATTCCAATAACTCCAATTATAATCTTGTCGGAGTTAACCTGACGATAAAACTGGAAGGCGAGATGTATGATATTTCAAGTTTAGATACAAAAGGCGGCTATTACGATAATTCAAACGGAACAATCCTGTGGAATGCGAGCACGGTATCTGATTTTGCCAATTTGGCTCCCAATAAAAAGGGACAGGTGTCTTTTAGAATAAAACTCAAGAACAGTATTCCTTCAGGAGCATCTGGTTCTAAAAATCTTTTTGTCAGGGCTTCGGCCAGATTGGGTACTCCTAATGTGCCGTCCAGTGTCGGTGGGGATGAGATTTTCGCGGAATCAAATTTGGTAACTAAAATATCCACTCAACCAACTCTAAAACAAACCGTTTACTATAATGACCCGGCTTTTGGCTCATCTGGTCCTTTGCCGCCGGAAGTCGGAAAGGAAACCTTATTTACCGTTCATTGGCAGATAACCAACCCTGGAAATGACATGAGCGGAGTTAAAATAAGCGGTATATTGCCAGCAGGAGTGAATTGGAAGAGTGTTGTCAGTGTCGGCTCGGGACAGTCGGAACCGACTTTTAATTCAAATACGTCAGAAGTTGTCTGGAACCTCGGGGTCTTGCCACAAGGAGTTGGCGTGACCGGAGCTAAATATGAAGCAAGTTTTCAAGTAACAGTAAAGCCGGCAATCAATCAGAAAGGAAGTCCAGTTCTCTTGATAAAAGATTCGAAGCTTTCTGGAGTAGACACCTTTACTAAGCAGAACATAATTGTTTCTGCTAGAGACATTTCTACCGACGAACTTGTTGACCGCCCCAGTGAAGGCCAAGTGCAATAAAATCTGTGGATAACCGACTTCGCAAGTCGGTTATCCACAACAGACATGACACAGAATAACTTACTGGAAAAAATAGTCTCATTGTGCAAAAGAAGGGGTTTTATATTTCCCGGCTCGGAGATTTACGGCGGATTGCGCGGTACTTGGGATTACGGGCCGCTCGGTTCCGAATTAAAGTTTAATCTCAAACAAGATTGGTGGAAGGCGGTTGTTAAAGCACGGGACGATATTTATGGTGTCCAGGCCGCAATTTTAATGAATCCCAAAGTGTGGGAAGGTTCCGGTCATACGGAGACATTTAACGATCCCTTGGTTGAATGTAAAATTTGCCATGAACGGTGCCGGGCCGATGATGAAGAAGGGATAAGAGAACATGAGTTCTTTCATGACAAGAAAAAGGAAGAAGTAGAATGGACGGAACCTAAAAAATTCAATCTTCTTGTTGAGGCCAAGCTGGGCGTAGTTGAAGGAGAAAAATCTACCGTTTTTTTGAGAGGCGAAATCACTCAAGGGGTTCATGTCAATTTTAAAAATGTAGTGGATTCTATGCATCCCAAAATTCCTTTTGGTATTGCTCAGATTGGTAAGGCTTTCCGCAATGAAATTACTCCCAGAAATTTTACCTACCGCTCCAGAGAATTTGAACAGATGGAACTTCAGTGGTATATCAAACCCGACCAAGAAGAATGGAAAAAATGGTTTAATTTCTGGAAAGAACAAAGGATGAACTGGTATTTGTCTTTGGGAATGAATAAAGATAAAATCCATTTCCGCCAGCAAACCTCGGAAGAATTGGCGCATTATGCCCGCGAAGCTTGGGATATAGAATTTGAAACACCATTTGGCAGAAATGAAGTTGAAGGTATTCACGACAGAAGTGATTGGGATTTATCTCGGCACAGTAAATTCTCCGGCCAGGACCTATCTTATTTTGACCAAGAAACAAAAGAACATTTTATTCCCTGGGTAATTGAAACCTCGGGCGGTGTGGATAGGGCATTATTGTTTTTCTTGCTCGATGCTTACCATGAAGATGAAGACAGGGTAGTACTAAAACTTCATCCCAAACTTGCGCCGTATAAAGCGGCGGTATTTCCGCTGTTAAAAAATAAACCTGAATTAGTCGCTAAGGCTCGCGAAGTCTATTCACTATTGGCTAAAAACTATTCGCTGGGTCCCATTGCCTGGGACGACCGGGGAAATATAGGCAAGAGATACTATGCTCAAGATGAAGTAGGAACACCTATATGTATTACTGTTGATTTCCAAACCCTTGAAGACAATACCGTTACCGTTCGTGACCGCGATACCATGAAGCAGGAGAGAGTAAAAATAGAGAAAATGCCTGAAGTTTTGAGAAAATTGACCGATTAGTTTTAATTGACTTTTTTCTATTAAATAGTAGGGTTCTCGTAACTTGGTCTTTTATAATTTGGAGAATAAGGTGAAGGTCTTTAGAACCGTTTTCCCGCTCATTCTCGTTATTGTTTTAGCCGGTTGCGATAATATTGATAGTTTAAATCCCGCCAGTCCCACTTCAATCTATTCGATCGGCGAAGGAAATGTGGTCGGAAATTTGTCAGAGGCCGTTCAGGACTTGTCTGTTCAAAACGGTATTCCCGACAGAATTAACGGTGTAGAATTTATGAGCTTACATGGTTGGTTAGCCAATATTTATCCGTGGGAATATTTTCCTGGTTCGTCGTCAGTTCATCCAGTAACTAATCTGTGGAATCCAAACCAGAAACAGACATTCTTTCAGATCTTCGAACAAAATAAACAACTTAACGAGTTCGGCTCCTCGGCTGATGTTTTGGAATATCAGCCCAACCCGACGCACGGCGACCATAATCACTGGTTGAGCACTTATTTTACAAACGGTTCAAGACCGTTCTTTCTGGCCTATGAGCACATTTACGGAACGAGATTTGTCCCCGTTGACGGCGGACCTAAGAATATGGACGATCCGTATAATAGGAAGGCCTTTAAGGAAGACATTGACTTTATTTTTCGTAACGTTGTCATTCCATTTCAGTCGCGATATGTTACCGTGAACGGCCGGGCGGTTATATATATATGGGCTTCTGGTCAGATGATTGGCGACTTTGATAGCTTACTTGAAGAAGTTAAAAAAGAGTATCCGGTGTTTTTTATCGGGTCAGGGGAAATATGGAGTATATCCAGAGGTGCTGAAAACATTGACAGAGTAAAAGCGTTGGATGGGTTTATGGAATATACTCTTGGCGGCCGGAACAACTATCTTAATGCCGTGAGCGGTTATCGCCGGGCATCTTTTGGCTGGCGTGACTTTTTAAGAGAGCTTGAAGCCGAAACCGGTAAGAGGTATTTGTTCATCTCTACCTTTCAAGCGGCATATGACGACACGAAAGTGGGAGACAGGAATAATCCCCCAATGTATGCCCGCAGTATCAACGAAGTTAAATACCATGCCGAGTTGATCAAAGAAGGCATGAGAAGCAGTATATATGATTCGGTGGGGCCGTTTGTGGTTTATAGCGAACTGCCCGAAGGCGCGGCGGTAATCGAGTCGCAATGTCTGCCTGAAACCAAGGATACGCCCGGAAGGTTTGTGGGTTGCGGCAAAGCGCGCCTTCAGATACTCAAAGATTATTTTGGAAGATAAGGAGATAAAAGCGTGAATATCACAATGAGGATATTATCGATCCTCATGTCATCTATGTTTCTATGTTATGGGTATGGCGAAGCGCAGGATGGTCAAAAAGAACAGCCGGTAAAAAATAAGAGCGAACAGGACAAAAAAGTCTCGAGTTCAAAGAAGTTATTCACCGTTGACGTGCCCCTTTCTCCTTTTTGGGAAACGGTATCCATGGGTAGAATTGTTAACGGCACAATTTCAGCCGGATCGGTAATGCGTCCTTGGGAGGACGTTTCTCATTTTGGCGGTTGGCCGGTTCCACGTTTAAGTTTTTCTACAAATAACATTTTCTTCAGAGCCGAAGGTGGAGTTATGAAGAATTCGAGAAACGGACATGATAGAAATGCCGGTCAAATAGACCTATCTTTTGACGGAAGTATCCTGTATGCGCTTTTGGGTATTGATACCCTGTTTTCTCAAGAGAAAATATCTTCAGCAATGAGTGGTGTTAATTTTAATGCCGACTTCAGGCGGCGCTCATACGGCGGTAAAGGATGGGCGGGGATTCAGATCGGAAGTTTTGCCGATGATTATTTCGCTGTCCGGTACGCCCGTGGCTGGATCAGGACGGAAGGAAATTCCCAATTTATCATTCCGGACGTAGGCGGTATTGAATGGCAACCACTTTACTTGGAGGAATTTCTGACGAGAGCCGTTGTTTTGGACGGTCAGGTAAGATCCGGCAGATTAAGCCAAAATATTAAAACGGAGCGGGTAGTTTATAAGAGAACGAAAATATCAACTGACCCCCTTGTCTTCGGTGAAAATTCTTTCAGCGATTTTACTGTCAGAAGTGAAACGGAACTTATTCCGTTCAAGAAGCATGATTTAATAAGGTTGGTTCTTGCGGGCACGAAGGACTTCGGCGGAAATAATAAATTGTTATTCCAGAATGATTATTCGGCGGTTAGAGTACTGTTGCGGATAGCATTTAAATAGGCCTAATCGGCCTGTTTTTTATTGTTTTTTACCTTTTGCAATAGACACTTTCCGACCTTTTGTGGATAAGTTAAAATGATGCTGTAAAAGTTTAAGGTATAATATAATCATGACAGGATACGAATTTTTAAAAGTTATTAAGTTTGGCAGGAAGTTGGCGTATGCAGCGATAATTTTGGTTATTGCGATTGGACTTTTTTTGAGTGTTTGGCGGTATATTAATCGCACGCAGAGCCATCAGTTCGAGGGACAAGTTTTAAAATTTAGTAATGACGAGCTGGAATTATTCGGCACTTATCTGATTGATAATAAACTTAATATGTCAGATTTTGCCAACCCTAAGAATGTTAGAGTAAAAATTAACCCCAATACAAAATTTTTGAAAACAGTTTTGTATATGCCGACATTGGAAGAACTTAAGAATTCAAAAGGAATCTGGAATCCGGCAAATCTTAAACAAGAACTTCAAACCGGAACTTTAAATGATTTTAAGAATACCGAAGGTTTGGGAGTGGTGATTAAAACCCTTAAAAACAGTATGGGGGATAGTGTTCTTGTGGCATCGGAGATTTCTTATACAGTTCAAGTATATCCAGCGGAACCTCTTCAAAAGTCTCCTTAATAGCTTGAGTTTAAACCAAAAAACAGCCATTTGACGAAATGGCTGCTTTTATGGTATAATGTAAATACCAGTCAGGATTTATGGCATTCAGCCATAGATTTGTTGAGAGTCAAGTTTCAAGAGGAGATGCCATGAAGTTTCTGGTTGTTGTTCTTCTGGCGGCGGTTCTTGTGTCAGCGTGCGGAAGAAATCTTATTAGTCCGTCTGGTGGTGGTGGTTGTAAACTTTCAGCCGATGTCTGTACTCCGCATGGCGATGATCAATCACCCGATCCCGACGCCGAGAACTACACATCGTCCGACGGACTTGTGAAGATGTATGTTCTCAAGTTTGTTCCGGGACGGGGTGGAACCGTTGTTCCCGGGCAAAAGGCCGAGATCCACATTCAAATAATCTATACTGCCACGGATGATCGGCTTTTGACCGTCTTTCCTACGGTCGTTGACGATCCATCTGTAAATCCCGGCCAGCCTGGGCGACGGTCGACAATTTTCTCTGTGGGTCCTAATCTCAAGCCGGGGGCGAATAGGATTATTGTTTTCGGGACATTTTCTGCGCCTGTTGCCGAGGATATCCCGTATGTCCGTCTTTGCGGGCATTACAACGAAGGAATGCCAAGTTGGTGCAACATCAATATTCAACTTGGCTTTCACCCGTAAAAGACTCTCTTTCCTGGGACTCCATTCGGAGTCCCTTTTGTTTATAACCTATTTGTTGCCGGCACGATTAAAAATTATAATGAAATTATGAGGAAGTTTGTCTTTTTAATTTTCGGATTACTATTATTTATTTCTTTTGTTTTTCATATAAATGACTTATCCGCTGTGACAACGGGGCCTTCTACGGGAAGCTTCCGATGCGACAACCAAAACGATGTTAAGGATTGCTATTTTAGCGTGCCCAGTCCAAGCAGTGATTATCAGGCATACCGGGTGGCGGTTCAGTCCTTTGTGGACGAGATATTTAGAGATGCTAACTCGTCTATTGCGGTTGAGGTTTGCATTGCCCAGAGTAATTCATGGCCTGGAAGCAACCCTCTCGGATGCTGGACCCCGATACCTGAAAGCTGGGCTCAACCGCCTCCGATTAGGGTTTTTCCATCATCCGGTCCAGACGATCAGATAGTACCGATGGGCAACCCAAGCAACCCCGGAAATTGGGCGAACATCCATATTAGAATTAAAAATGCATATAGCAATACCAATGTTTCGGTCTGGGGCCGGAGGGTTTCCATAGACGATTTTCAGGCTAGTCCGTCAACTATTGATACCGGCCAGTCATCAACTTTAAATTGGACCGTTGGTGCGGCGGAAACAGTAACTGTTGACGGTGTTACCTATACTTATGGCGTTTCCGGGGTTAGTACTGGGAGTAAAGTTGTAATCCCCGGAAGCACAACCACTTATACTGTTTCCGCCACAGGCCCCGGAGGATTTAATGGAGAATTCACTGATGTGCGTCAAACAACCGTAACGGTAAACCCACCCCCGACTCACCTTGAATGCATAAGCAATACCTGCACCGAGGTTTCCGAGGCTGGAAATAATCTGGGTGGATGCACTACTGCGGGCGTTTCCTGCGGCAGTTCGTGTACTCCCGACAGTTCATGCGCGGCTAATACATGCACTGGAAGTACATGCACCGACAGTTGCGGCAATACATATTCCGGGACACTAAATTGTGGCGTTGGCACCGGCACGGTTCGTGTAATCGCTAATACATCTGATGCTTATTATTTAATTTTTCCTGACGGTACTCGTAATGGCTGGAATGGTTCTCATGATTTTACAGGTGTTCCGACGGGACCCTATTCAGTAGATGCTTCGGGAGCAGGAGGAAGTGTTAGTCCTTCCGGAAGTCAAACCTTAAATCTTGGCCAGACCATTACTTTTACCGTAACCTTTGGCGGGCCGTTGCCAATAATTCCCATACCATTTCCAGGCGTCGGCATCTGCGGAGACACAAGATGCGACGGCGGTGAAACCTGCAGTACCTGCGGCTATGATTGCGGAGTTTGTCCGGCGTCATCAGCAACGGTTACTTTAAAACGATGGGATGGTTCAAGTTGGGTACATTCTCCGGTTACCGTTTCAGCGGGGACTTCTGTGCCTCTGGAGCTAATAGGATATAATGTACCAAATAATACTTGCGTTGCTTCTTGGAGAGGAGCCGTGCCTTATGTATATTATAGTTCCGTTGTTCCTACTGTAACCACGACTTATACTGCGACATGTCGGGGGGAGGACGGGGTAGATGCTAGGGATTCATTAATAGTTAATGTAAATCAGGCATCATTTGTTGATATTGACGTATCAACCGACGGAACTAACTATTCAGACGGACCAATCACGGTTTTGCCTGGAACAAGGGTGTGGCTGCAGTGGGAAGCTCCGTACGATCCGGATGATCCTAACGGTGCTGACAGTTGTATATTGAATTGGCTTGGCCGGGCAACTTATGTTGGAGTTCGCACTGCTCAGCCGCAAAATACTACGACATACAGGGCAACCTGCACGGCTTTCGGTACTTCCGCATCTGACGAAGTTACTGTTAATGTTATTTCCCCCCTTTCTGTTACCCTAACTGCCAATCCTAGTTCCGGGATTTCGCCTCTAACATCTATTTTAACTGCAAATGTTTCCGGTTCAGAAGGTAGTATTAATTATTATTTTTGGTATGATTGTACAGACCCGACAACTAATGTAGCTATGTGTCCGGCTTTACCTTCTCCTGCTCCCGGTGGTTGTGCTGGTAATGGTCAGGGATACAAATGTAACAGCGTCACTGAAACTAGTATCGGGATTACTAAAACCTACTTTTCTGGCGGCGGACCCTATATCGCTAAGGTTATTGTTGAAAGAGGACCCCTTTCGGCCGAAGACAGAACTACGGTTACCGTAACCGCACCGCCACCGCCGACTGCTTCAAATATTTCCGTAACCGAACCGAATTATTGTGTCTCCGGTCCGGCGGCTACGATCGGTTGGACATATTCTGATTCCAGCGGCAGTCCCCAAAGCGCCTATCAGGTTCAAATGGATGAACAAGGTTCTTTTCGGGTGCCTGAAGTAGACAGCGGAAAAGTGATTTCCGGTTCCAATTCATACTTTACCGGACAGGGAATTCTACAATTTAACAAAACATATAAGACAAGAGTCAGGGTCTGGAACAGTTTCGATATAGTTTCGGATTGGAAGGTTGCATCGGGAAATTTCAATACTCCGCCATATGCCTATCCTCAAGTTGATTTCAGCTGGACGGCAAACGGCATATTAAATAATCCCAGCCCGCCTTTAAATAAACCAGTTCAATTTACCGATGCGACTGTATTTAACGGCAATCCGAACGGCCGAGAATGGAGTTGGACATTCGGCGATGGCGGTTCTTCAACTACCCAAAATCCAGCCCACACTTACGCCGCCGAAGGTTCTTACTATGTAACCCTAACGGCGACAGATAATGCCAACCAATCTTGCGCCAGAACCAAAGGCCCCCTCATCATCCAAAAGCCCATACCTCGCTGGAGGGAAATCGCCCCGAGGTAATACTTTTACAAGTCAGACTTGTAAAAGTAGCCCTTTCAATAGACCATAGCTGTACACAGAATTATGCATTTGCATAATTCTGTGTACAGCTATCACGATTGACTAAAAAGGTTAATTTTAGTAATTTTTGTATACCAATTCTTTTACAAGGATCATATGACCATCAAAATTATGCTAAAAGAAAATTATCTGACAATGATAAAAAATGCAGCCAAAGGGCAGAATTTTATGTTCCGTAATTTTTTTATTATCCAAGATGGTATTGAAAAGGACGCCTTAGAGGACGGCGGACTGGCCTGTTCGGCTTTTGCATCTTCCATACTTTATCTTCAAAATCCTGTGTTGGAATTTTTAAAGAAACTAAAGTGGATAGAGTCTACCCATGCAAATACTGAAAGTACAGTTAAAGACATGCTTAAAAACGGCTGGTATGAAATAAAAGATTTCCGGCCTGGAGCAGTATTGGTTTGGGAAGAAGAGCAATTTCCGCATATAGGTTTTTGCGTGTCGGAGACCGAAGCCGTAAGCAATGATTCTAAAGGAACCGGATTTCCTTGGAAGCACCACATTACCTATGACGGAACCCGTAAAATTGAAAAAATTTACTGGCATCCCGAATTAGACAAAAATTAAAAGGGCTAAGACCCCTTTTTTTGTTTCTCTTTTTCTGATATAACTACCAGGTGTTCTTTTAAAAAGGATTGCCATGAAAAGTCGTCAAGATGACTGGCTTTTAGACGAGTTAAGGGGCCATGCCTTCGATGATTTCCTTGATCCTCCCGGTTGGGGGACGGCAAAATCTCGGAAGGGGTTGGACTTAAGTACTAAATTTTCTCAGCACGTTAACCTGAATATTCCATTAGTTTCGGCCAATATGGATACGGCAACCGGAGCCAGAATGGCTATTGCTCAAGCCAAAGAGGGCGGTATTGGAATTGTTCACAGATATTTATCTATTGAAGACCACTGTCAAAAAGTCAGGGAAGTTAAGAGAGAAGAGAATTTTGTCATTCAGAAACCCTATAGTGTTCAATCAACAAGCACTGTTCTGGAAGCCGAAAGAATAATGACCAAAAACGAGGTCGGCTCTCTCGTGGTTTTAAATGAGAACGGAACTTTGGAAGGAATTCTTACCTCTAGGGATATCCGTTTTTGTAGCGACAAGAATATGCCGGTCTCTGGGCGCATGAATGGCAGAGGAACCCTTATTACCGCCCCAATGGATACAAAACTTGAGGAAGCCCGAATGATTTTAGATAAAAACCGTTTAGAAAAATTGCCTTTAGTGGACGACCGGGGTCGTTTAGTGGGTTTGATTACATCAAAAGACATAGAAAATCTTGAAAAATATCCTTTGGCTAATAAAGACCGCAATGGTCAGCTTATAGTTGGAGCTGCAGTCGGCGCTACTGGAGATTATCTTGAAAGAGCGGGGGAATTGATAAAAGCCGGGGTGGATGTCATCGTTATTGATATTGCTAATGCCCAGTCAGACATTGGACTGGATGCTGTGCGGGCTTTCCGTAAAATATTTCCTGATATGGAATTGGTAGTCGGAAACATTGCTGTTGGAATGGCAGTTTCAAAGTATCGGGATTTAAGCGTGAATGGCTTTAAGGTTGGTTTGGGCCCGGGCTCGGCTTGTACTACCCGATATCATACGAATATCGGCGTAACGCAGGCCTACGCAATTTATGATTGCAGTCGGGTAAGCAAAGTTCCTATTGTTGCCGATGGCGGTATCCGAAGAAATGGCCACATATTTTTATCTTTAATTCTTGGCGGTACTTCGGTTATGATTGGCGGTCTTTTTGGCGGCACTGATGAAGCTCCCGGACATGTAATCAGAAACTCAAAAGGAAACAGGGTTAAAAAGTTCCGAGGCATGGCTTCGCGAGAGGCGATGCTTGAGAAGTTGGTATCTGAATTTGCCGATGATCCTTATGAAACATCATCCAGGATAAGCCCTGAAGGAATTGAAAAAGAGTTAGAATATAGGGGTTCAGTTGTTCCGATAATCCACGACATGATGAACCACTTGGCGTCTTCCATAAGTTATATGGGGGCTAAATCCTTGAGAGAAGTCCGAGAAATATTTATGGAAAATCCACAGAAGTATCTCACAAAAATTTCTCGTGCCGCCCAGACAGAGTCATGGCACAGAGATGTTTAAGACATAGACCCCACTTGAGGGTCTTTTTATTTGGTCAAAAATTTGATAAAATTAGTGTAAGTTTTATGCCCATTTATAAAACAAAAAATGAGGATTTTTTCAAAAAATGGTCGCCAGAAATGGCATATGTTTTAGGATTTTTTGCGGCGGATGGGAATATGATTAAAAATAAGCGGGGTGCTCACTTTGTTAGTTTTTATAGTACGGATAAAGACCTATTAGAAAAAGTTAAGTTGAATCTTAAATCTAATCTTAAAATATCTGCCAGAAAAATGGACGCAAGATTTAGTAATCACAAACAATCTTATGTATTACAAATTGGCAGTAAAGAAATTTTCAATGATCTAATACATTTAGGTATGACGCCCAACAAGAGTTTAACTATTAAAATGCCCATTGTGCCCAAAAAGTACTTACCCCACTTTTTAAGAGGATATTTTGACGGTGACGGTCATGTATCCGTCTCTACCTATCAGAAAAAGGACAGAAAGAATAAAAGTACCATTATTATAACTGGTTTCACTTCCGGGAGTAAAAAGTTTTTGGAAGGACTTTGGAAAATGTTAAAAAAATATAGAGTTATTGAAGGCGGAACTTTATATCATACTGACGGTTACCATTTATGCTTTTCTACTCATGATAGTTTAAGATTGTATAATTTTATGTACCAGAAAGAAAAAAGCTTGTATTTAGAGCGGAAAAAAGTTATATTTGAGCGGTATCTTAATGTTTTGGGGGTGTAGCTCAATTGGTTAGAGCGCTTCCCTGTAGATTTACTGCAGCTCTCCGCTGAAAGGCGGTTTGAAAAATTCCGGGATAACGGTGAAGGCTAAATCTTAAAAAGATATGCGAACATCGTGGGAACTTGTCCTCAGTAAGACGAGAACGCCGTAGAGACTAGATACCGGAGTCCCTAAAGATTTATTCTATGGGAATGATATAGTCCATGCCGCTATGAAAATAGTGGATTACATGCACGGAAGAGGTTGCGGGTTCGAGTCCCGTCACTCCCGCCCCATGAGTCTTTCTCCCGATTTGCCACGGTGTCGAACGGAATTTTCCAATCTACATCAAGCTTTTCTGGGGTCAGACGAAAGTTTTCCAACATAGATTTTACAAGTCTGCGTTTTTTATCAGGAGACGCTAATTTGTATGATTCTATTGGGCTTTTTAGGAGTTTTCCGAGTTCTTCGAGTCTTTCATAATTTTTGCCTTTAGACTTCTCAAAACTGGCTATTTCATGTTCAAGATTTTTTATTTGAAATAATGTTTTTTCTTTTTTCGGTTCAATTTCTTTTTCTTCAATTTTGCCGTCGAGGTAAAGGTCGATTAACTTGTCTAGTCGTAACCTTGCTTGTTCTAATGCCAGTTTTTTGCCTTTGATATTGTTTTCGGCATGTTCGTTGGTCATTTGTTTTGATTGTTTTAATGTCTCTCGAAATGCCTCGGTTTCTTTATCCGTAAATTCAATTTCTAAAAAACGATTCAAAACATACTCTTCAACTTTCTTTTCGTTAACACACCGCATTTGGCAATTATTCTGCAGGCAGTAATAGTAATGATATTTTTTCTTGGCGAATACACAGCGCAAGATTCTTCCACAATATCCGCATTTCAAAATGCCTTTGAAAAGGTAGTAATGGCGGTAGAACTGTTTATGTTGTTTTCTTTGGAGTATTTGTTGAACTCTTTCGAATAGTTTGGGGCTAACCAGTTTATCATGGTTTCCGGGGTATGACCTGCCTTTAACTTTCATTATTCCGATATAGAATGGGTTTCTTAACAGCCGGGAAAGACCATTTTTATCTAACTTGTGGCCTCTTGTGGTTTTTAGTCCTGAATTGACCATGTGTGTAGCAAGGTTTCTAATTGTCCAATCCCCAGTCCCATATAACTCAAAACATTTTTTAATCAGCTTGCCTTGAATTGGGTCTACTCGTTTTATTTTATCCGGACCAGATGGTAAATACCCGATTGGCGGGCTAAACGGGAACGACCCTAACTCTAATCGCTCATGTTGACCCTTTTTAACTTCCTCGCTGAGGTTTTCAATATAATCTGCCGCCAGAACAGCTAACATGTTGGCGGTTAATTTTCCTGAGCGAGAGTTTAGGTCGATATCACCAGCAACAAAACGGACGTCAACGCCATTCATTTTAAAGAGTTTAAGTAGTTTTGCCCAGTCACCTAAATCTCTAGCACCACGGTCAATTTTGTGGAATATGACACCTTTGGCATGACCATGTTCAAGTTCAATAAGCATTTTATTAAATGCTGTCCTGCCTTGTTTGGCCGCCGACTCAACCTCCCGAAATTCTTTAATAATTGTTAGTCCGTGCTTCAGTGCATATTCAGTAATAATTCTTTTCTGAGCTGGTAGTGATGCTCCGTCGGATTGTTTTGTTGAAGATACCCTAATATATATAAAGTATCCTTCATTTTCCGCTATTGTTTCATTTTTCATGCTATTAGACAGTGTCTCTTCATTTGTAGAGGTGCCATTTGATGAATTACACATTATTAACTTAAAGTGCTCTCTTACACCGCATTAAGCGGTTAAATAGTGGGTCTTAAACCAACCTCTCATGTGTTCCATTGAATAATTGACCCCCAAACCTCAGTTTTCCTTTATAAATTGGGTTTTCTAAAATTCCTTTTATGGTTGAAGCATGCCAACGACCATGTAATCTGGTTTTGACGCCGTTGCTGTTAAGGTATCCGGCGATACAGGTGAGATGCATTCTTTTTTTCTTTTTCATGTGGAAAATTTCCCTGACAACTTGAGCTTCCGGTTCATTGACCTTAAGTTGTCCGTTTACCGATCGATGGAGTACTTCGTCAATCAGGATCAGGGAATCCTAGTCGCCCCACCCGGATCAGGCAAAACCATCATAGGATTAGCCCTGATTGCCAGTAAACTTCAGCCAGCCCTTATTATTACCCACAGGAAACAAATATATAACCAGTGGCTAGATAGAATAGAAGATTTTTTAAAAGTACCGAAAAGAGAAATCGGCCAATATGTCTCGGCTAAGAAAACCATAAAAAGCCCAGTTACGGTTGCGATGATACAAACTTTGGCTAAGGCGAATCTAAAGGATGTCGCTTCTAAATTCGGGCTTGTGTTGGTTGATGAATGTCACCATATGCCGGCCAGAACTTTTCGTGATGTTATAACCCAATTTTCTCCGAAATATTTATACGGTTTAACCGCCACACCTACAAGGAAAAACAACGACGAAAATTTAATTTTTGTTTACCTTGGTGATGTTTTGTACAAAGTTCCCAGAGATTATAACCAGAAAACTGCGACACCACCTAAGCTAAAGCTTGTAATACGGGAAACTAATTTATCTTTACCATTCAGTATCGGCGTAGCTCAATTTCCGGTTTTGTCTAAAATCTTAACTTTTGATTCGAATAGAAACCAAGTGATCGTAGAAGATATACTAAAAGAGGCAAAATTGGGTAAAAAGTGCCTGGTACTTACAGAACGAAGGGATCATGCCGAAGCTCTTAGCATATATCTCAAAAAGGAATTTGAAGTCATAACTTTGACCGGAACTCTCTTGCCAAGGAAAAGGAGAGAGAAAGAAAAGCAGATTAGCGACGGCCATTTTCAGATATTAATTGCTACGGGACAATTACTAGGCGAGGGCACCAGTCTAAAAAATATTGACTGTCTTTTTCTGGTTTACCCTTTTTCTTACGAAGGTAAATTAATCCAATATATTGGCAGAATTCAGCATGGCGAGGCTAATATTAGGACTATTTATGATTATAGGGACAGAAATGTTGAGTATTTGGAGAAATTGTTTAAAAAGAGGCAGAAGTATTATAAAACCTTAGCGCCATTTTGAAGATTTAAATTAGGATAATGTGGGTTGATAAGTGTTCTTGACATATGACTTGGCGGGAGTATACTTAAACCATACTGAATGGAGATAGGATTTAAGGGCAGATTGGCTGTAAGAATAATTCAATATTGTTAACCCCACCGCCCTCTGGCTATTGCCTGACGGCGGTTTTAGTTTTAGGATATATTTGATGAAAAAAGTGTTTGTTTTTATAGATGGTAGCAACTTTTATCACCGTATAAAAAGTATCGCCCAATACTTCACCAAAGAAACTGGCCAGGAGTTTAGCATTAGCAAGTTTAATTTTAAAGGATTCTGCCAATCTTTAGTCGGTGATGAGAACAATTTACTAGAAATTCATTATTATATAGGCCAGGTAAAACGTCCTAATCCTAATGCCAAGAACAATCAAAAGGCACAGCAACTCTATGATAATCAGCAACGCCTTACAAGATATCTGCAAAATGAGAATATTACTGTACGATTTGGGAAACTTATAAAAAGTGCCGGCAGTTATCATGAGAAGGGCGTTGATGTTCAAATTGCTGTTGAGATGATCAGATTCGCTAGGCAAGACAAATACAATGTCGCCTATCTTGTTAGTTCTGATACCGACTTAGTTCCGGCTGTAGAAGAGGTAAAAGATTTAGGCAAGGAAGTTGTTTATGTTGGCGTCAAGAGAATACCCGAAAAAACTGATAAAAAAGATGCTTTCGGCTTATCTTTTGGATTATTAAAAGCAGCGAATGACATAAAAATAGTAGAGAAAGAACAAATAAAACCTTTCTTAGCTCAAAAAGATATTTCTAAATGAAACACCTGCAAGTCCTTTATAGTGTCTCATTTTGTTTAAAAGCCAAGGTATTTTGATAGTTCTGTTTTTAAAATGAGACACTAAACTGTCTCCGACACACCCCTGTTTTGTGTCTCAAGCTGTCTCACCTGCCGATAGGAAGGTTTCTCAAAATGTTACACATCCTTAAAATTGTTACACTGTCAAAACTTCCCAAAAACTGTTGATTTATCTAAATTACTGCTGAGGAATGTTACAATCTCCAAACTCTAGAAAAGTGTAACATTTGTAACATTTTGGTTTTCTCTGACCCCTGACCCGAGTACCTCAAAATCGCCCCTGTTCAGACCCCTAGAAAAGCCTTATAATACCTCAATACCATCGGCACTTAACCCGAGTGGCCCGCATCGGGAAAATAAAGCCACCTCAAAAGGTGGTTTTATTTTCCCGTTAATGCCGAGGGTGAAGGACGCAAACTGCTTTGCGTCTGTCGGGACGAGTCCGTCGCCCAACGGGACAAGACTTCTCGAAAGATGAGTTTTGTTGTTTTATAGACTTGGTTATTTGGGGTTTTCTAGAGTTCGAGCGATAGTCAAAATGTTGCCCAACAGTTGGCGGGATTCGAACTTTTTTGACTTATTTTTACAACAGTGTTATCATACAGTACGGTTTTTACAAGGAAAGGTGCCATGGAAAAGCGTAACTACTGTCGCAGATATTTCTGCTGGATTTTCAGTGTCCTCATAAGTGCTTATTTTTTAACTTCAGCGTTATTTATTTTTATAGGTTCGGAAAAGAACGCCCATGATGCCTTTTTGAATAATCAGAATCCACTAGTCATTCTGCTGGTACTATCAATCTGTATAGCGATTTTTTGGTATATAGGCACCAAGATATATGATTACTATTTAGGACCAAAATTACGTCAAATGGGGTGGAATGAATCGTCCTATCTAGGAGGTTTGGGTTTTTCATTGCTAACTATGTTAGTTTTGCATGTTTTGCCAATATTTGGATTTGCATTGATATATAAAATTTTCTGGTCTTAATTTAGCGGCTTAGCCGCTTTTTAATTCCCCGAAACTATGCTAAAATCAAAGTTAAAAGAATTCTCCTCAAAAACCCTTAATAACCGTTGAATAATAGTTTTCCATTTGGCTCGAACAACCCCGCCATGGGTACTTTTTATCGGCAGACCCGAGTGCCTCAAAACGTTCGAGATTTGTGCGATAGAAATGTAATAAAAACAACCCTTCACTGGATTGTTTTTATATGCTAAGGTAAGATAAATATGGATCTTGAAGAAACGATTTTTTTCTATACAAGAAACGATTATTTAATCGTCAATAATTTACTTTGCGGCAACATGAATCGTCTTTGGCAAGTTGCCGAAATTGTGAATAATGATTCAAGGGGTGTTCTTAAAGAACATAAAAGTGGCGAACGAACGCTTGATAAGAAAAGTGTTGAGAGATATCAAAACCGGATATATGAAAAATTGGACGATGAAGCAAAAATAAAAATTCTTAAAATCGCCAGGAATGATATTTCAAATATTCTTAGCGCGATGAAGCCAACAAAAAACAAAATCGTACTCTACAGAAATGTAAAAATTGACGATGTCCTGCTCCATTACAATATTAATGATATAGTAGAGTTTAAAATTATTTCATCAACATTTGCCGTTCCGTCCGACCCAGATTACGACTTTTATAGGTATGAAATAACTATTCCAAAAAACGGGTTTATTTTAGAGCTTGACCAATTTGATAGCTTTATCCGAAATGAAGACAGCGAAATTCTTCTGCCACCGATGAAATGCAAGGTAAAAAATACGCGCAATAATAACAAAAATTGTAAGGGAATAATTGAGTTAGAATACCTGGAAAAACTACCTATTAATATTTAAACGTAGATTTCGAAGAAGCAATCCGACCCGAGTGCCTCAATCCATAACCGAAAAATGTACTAAGATACCCTTAAAAGGGCTTAGCTCGTGGGCACTTAATCCGAGTGGTCCGCAGAAATAAAAAGAGTCCGCAGAGATTTTACTCTTTGGACTCCATAGTTTGGATACTTATCCGAAATACCTATCACCGAAATCACCCAGGCCGGGAACAATGAATTTTCTCGCATCCAACTCCGGGTCAATGGCAAGCAGGATAACATTATCCGCTGGCATATGGGCAAGTGCCTTCTGATATCCGGACCTAGCAGCCAGAAAACCAATAAAATAGATATTGTTACCATCAAGCTCTAGCCCCGTATCGGTGATGTATCTTTTTCTGACATCCTCA
>Ga0209541_10007260_pt1 | contig 18688 bp, 20 predicted proteins | sample RifCSPlowO2_01_FD_184027 | JGI IMG/M metagenome (GOLD analysis project Ga0209541, IMG submission 184027) | Groundwater microbial communities from Rifle, Colorado - Rifle CSP2_plank lowO2_0.1 (SPAdes) (version 2) | ecosystem: Environmental > Aquatic > Deep subsurface > Groundwater | place... | reverse complement strand
AAAATAGAGGTGTTAAAAAAAGCAAAAGATGGCAATAATGTTTCTGAAATCCGCAACGCAGAAACCGCCTTGGCGCAATCTCTCTCCAAAATCGGCGAAGCGATGTATAAAAAAAATGAGCCGGATATAAAAGATGCCGATTTTAAGGAAGAAGGAGATAAGTAAAAAGCATTATAAGTAAATTATGAAACGGGTATTTATAATTCATGGGTGGGATGGCTATCCGGAAGAAGGATGGTTCCCGTGGCTCAAAAAGGAGTTGGAGGAGAAATGGTTTAAGGTTTTTGTTCCACAACTTCCTGATGCCGCAAATCCGAGGATTGAGAAATGGGTTCCGGTTCTTGCGAGGATTGTAGGCGTTGCGGATGAACAGACCTATTTTGTTGGGCATAGTATTGGTTGCCAGACCATCGCTCGCTATCTAGAAACCTTGCCTGAAGGACAAAAAATTGTGGGCGCGGTATTTGTCGCAGGATTTTTTGAGCGAGTGAATCTTGAAAAGGATCCTGATGTGCAAGAAACCGGCCGCTTATGGCTTGAAGCGCCGCTTGATTTTAGTAAAGTGAAATCGCATTTGCCAAAAAGCGTGGCCATTTTTTCTGATAATGATCCGTACATTCCGCTCGACAACCAATACGATTTTCGAAAAAAATTAGGTTCGGAGATTATCATAGAGAAATCAAAAGGTCATTTTAGCGGCCAGAGCGACGGTATTACCGAATTGCCGGTCGTTTTAGAATCTGTTTTGAAATTGTGAAAGATTACTACGAAATTTTGAGGGTTGGGAAAAATGCGTCGGCAGAGGAAATAAAAAGGGCGTACAGAAAGTTGGCGCATGAGCATCATCCGGATAAAAAAGGGGGTGATGAGAAAAAATTTAAAGAAATCAATGAAGCCTATCAGGTGTTGGGAGACGATCAGAAAAGACGGCAATATGATCAGTTCGGGCAAACTTTTTCACAGCAAGGCGGAGCCGGAGGTTTCAGAGGATTCGATTTTTCTGGCTTTGAAGGCGGGTTCGGCGCCGACCTTGGCGATATTTTTGAAGATTTTCTTGGCGGATTTGGTGGTTTCGGCAGAACGGGCGCTCGGCGTCAAAAGCGCGGCAGTGATATCTCTCTGGGCATTGATATTTCGTTCCAAGAATCCGTTTTTGGCGGAAATCGTAGCGTTGTTATTGAAAAAACATCAAAATGTGAAATTTGTGGAGGTGCTGGCGCAGAGCCGGGGACAGGCCTGAAAAAATGCGCGACTTGTCAGGGTACTGGCACTGTTCGCGAAACGCGCCGTTCGCTTTTTGGTTCTTTCACCTCTCTTGCAGAATGTTCTCATTGCCGCGGGCGCGGTGAGGCGCCGGAGCGCGCTTGCAAGCAGTGTCGCGGAGCTGGAGTTTTAAGGCAATCTCAAGGCATTGAAATAGTGATTCCTCCCGGAATCCGCGATGGAGAGGCGATAAAACTTACCGGTTTGGGGGAGGAAGTTTCCAAAGGCCAAGCAGGGGACCTCTATGTTAGAATCCATGTTTTACCGCACCATATTTTCCGGCGCGAGGGGTATGATATTTTGATGGATTTGCATTTGCCTGTTTCTCGCATGCTTTTGGGCGGAGAAGAAACTATTGATACTCTGGATGGCAAAATTTCTGTGCGCATTCCGGAGCTTTCAAAATCCGGCGACTTTCTGCGCCTTCGCGGAAAAGGAGTTTCGAAAGCGCGCGCTCAACGCGGCGATCTTTTAATCCGCCTCTATCCAAAACTTCCAAAAAGACTTTCACCGCAAGCCAAAAAACTCCTTTCGGATTTGGAGAAAGAAGGCTTATAATAGAGGCATATGACATACTTATCTATGCTCAAGAACCCCGCGTGGGATATGGTGTTTGTTTTGATGCTTGTAGCGGCTGGATTTTTTTGGGGGATTTCGGGAGGCAAGAAAAAAATGGCGCTTACAATGCTCGCGCTTTACGTTTTGCTTGTGATTTTTCCTTATTTCCCGATTGATTCTATTTTAGGCGGACGCGCTCCGAATGAGATTTTTATGTTCAGAGCGGGTATTTTTTTGGCGGCGCTTTTGCTTTTAGCGCTCTTTTTATCCCGCGCGTTTGCCAGGCAAGCGCACGATAACTGCGTTTGGTGGGAAATTATTTTGCTCGCCGTTTTAGCGGCCGGGTTTCTTGCGGCGTCAATTTTGTCGCTGGCTCCGGCGGAACTGATTAAAAATAATACTCTAAATCTTTCGTCTTCTGTCCTTAAGCTTTTTGCCGACCCTGTAATCGCCAAATGGTGGACAATCCTCCCGATTTTCGGAGTTATTTTTTTATAATTGAAAACATGCGAGGGGTTTGATAAGGTTTGTAAATGATCGCCGATTATATAAAAACTTTGCAAGATTGGTGCAAACTAAAATCGGTTTTGTGGAGAAAGGAAACCAAAATAATTTTTAAGCAGGGAGATATTTGGTGGTGCAGTTTAGGAATAAATTTAGGTGAGGAAATGTTCGGAAAAGGAGAAAAATTCCGCAGGCCGGTTCTGGTTTTTCGCAAATTGACTGGTAATTCTTTTTTGGGACTGCCCATTACCAAGCAGGAAAAACGGGGTAGCTGGTATGTAGAAATTACAATCCATAAGGAAAAACGCTGGATAATGCTGAATCAGGCAAGGATTTTGGATAAAAAACGCCTTACCAATAGAATCGGCGAATTAGATGGCGTTGATTTTAAGAAAGTTAAAGAAGAATTTTTGAAGTTTTACGGCTCATAAAATCGTCACCCCGCCCTTTTTAGGCGGGGATCAGTGGGAAAATCCCAAATTGTACTTTCATTATAGCAAGCTGATAAATCGTGTCAATAGCGGTATCCACAGGCATTATCGACGATGTACACATCGGTTATCGCCAAATGGTGGACAATCCTCCCGATTTTCGGAGCGATTTTTTTGTAATCTATTTATACAACCAAGCTCGAACTTACTTTATCAGAAATTCTTAAGCTAAAGTAGCCTCGCCCCGCGAGCGGGGCATTCCGCCACTCGCCAATCTTCGGCGGGTTCGCTCCCAAAACCCGCAAAAATTGATTCCTAATTGAAAAGAAAATTCTGCGCGCGCCAACCTTCAAATTTAAAAATTTTTGCGGGTTTTGTGCTTTGCTGGCGCAAAGGGACAGAGAAAAGCGATCTATTTCCTAAGAACTAAAACGTGGGAGCCGGCATTATCGGGGCGAAATTTTTCTGGCTGCCACACAATAATATCTGTATCTACCTTGAGACCAATCTTTCTCAACTGGCTCCTAAAAATTCGGAATGAAACTTTGTGCTCTTCCAAATTTTGGAGCTCAAGTTTCTCTATATCGCGCATTGTTCTTATGACCTTTCTAGTAGCGTTACCTTGGCCATAATAACTTTTTAATTCACGATAATATTTTTTAACGGCACTTTTTCTATCGATTATATAATTCGGCAAAAAATGTTCGCACATTATAATTACGCCGTCCGATTTAAGGTGTCTTTGTATATTTTTTAAGAATTTTATTTTGTCTTTGTTTTCAATGTGGTGATAAGCCAGACTTGCAGTTATAAAGTCAAACTTCTTTTTCAAATTTATTCTTATTACATCCCCATAAACAAATTTCCAGCGCGGAAACATTTTTTTGCCGGTTTCTATAAAATTTTCGTTATTATCGATGCAGACAGCATTTATATCGGGATATACGAAACTCAAATGATTTACAAAATTACCCGGACCACTACAAAAATCTAAAATTTCTATAGACTTTAGTTTTTTATTCAGCTCATAGCCGGTACTGGATCGCAAACCGCCAAACGGCAAATTCCCGCTTCGTTTTGAAAGTTCTTGCATTAAAATTCCAGCAGCAACGAACCACATCAATGTCTCGTTTTTTGTAGCATCCGGACCGGCCCTAAAGTAATCTTCTGCGGATTCATATAGTGAGGTTGAAAATGTGTTCATACACTTAAATTATCCATAAAATTCATAGGAAATAAAATGGCCGAGGCAGAGATTTTGTCTTTTGCCCCGGCCTAAGCGCCTTTGCGCTCAATAGTTCCTCATTGTTTCACAGAAACATCCGGCGCTGTATCGAGCCTTGAAAAAAAGCTCGCTCGATGTAAAAATGCTGTTCCATGTCTCTTTGAGCTTGCTTCCCTTCACACTCACGGCGCCCTCCGGCACAAGCGTCCCTGGTTGCAATTCGCCCCTGCTATTGATAACTCCGAGATAGCTTGCTCGCGGAGGTTGTTCGCACTGCTTTGTTACCACGGGGCTTTTCGCTATGAATTCATAATGTCCTTTGCCGGAACCTTCAGCGATGAACGGCTCAACAAAAAGCGGGACTTCAACTTTTGGGCCATTTACTATCTGCCGCGCGTCTTCCAGGTTGATGGATGATACCAGTATCTCGAAGCCCACCCGCTCGGCATTGATGTCGTAGAGCTCATAGAATGCGCGAGGCGCAGGCCCAAGTTTTCCGTCAATGTAGTGATACGGCGTTCGCGGAGCAATCATTTTATTCTGCACTTCTGCATTTTCACTCCATAGCTTGATGTAGAAGTAAAGGTTGCCTCGCTCATATTCTCGGAGGATTGACCTCGACATACTCACGCCGTTGGAGAAAACCAAAAGGTTTATCCCGCATTCCCTCGCCCATTGGCAGAGTTGGCCGAGCTGTTTGTAAAGTACAGGCTCACCGTCTCCAACAATCCTAATCCATTTCCCTCCTATCGATTGAAAGTCGTTCAGAATGCTAAGTAGTTCGGGGAAGGTAATATGGCTGGGACTGCGTCTCCAACTGACGATATCCGTATAGCAGATATCAGGACATGTGGCGTTGCACCCGACGGGGATCATGAGATTCATAACGCCCATTCGCGAAACGGCCTCCACTTTCTCAAAGCCAGGATAGAGCCGTGGAGCAACAACGGAAAACTCCTCTTTCTTCCCGTCATGAATCAGTTTAGCATCAGCTGCCGCGTTGCTTAGCGCATATGCCCACCTCAATTCGTGCGAAAACAATGAATCTTCAAAGGTGCGTAAATTTCTCATTTCATTCACCTCCCTTCTTGAGAAATATGAGAAATTGTCTAGCACAATTATATATTAAATCTTAGGAAAATGCAAGAGTTTGTATAATGCCACCCAATTTTGGACTCCTGAGGCAAATAAATTAGTAATGATTTTGGTTGAAGCGTCATCATAAATTGTATCGGTGAAAGTTTGTTTTGGAAAGCATGGTGGACTCTTTCTGTATTGTAAAAAATTAGATAATCAATGAGTTTGCGGTTGAATTCATCCGGATTCAAGAGAAGAAAAGAATGGTAATCAATGAATTCCTCTTGAACTGTGCGGTTGAACCGTTCAAGATGCGCATTCATCTTTGGAGTCTTGGGGTACGTATGATAATGAGTCATGTGCAGCCGGCGCAGTTCCTCGTCAAAATGCTTCTTGAATTCAGAGCCGTTGTCAGTTAAGACATGCTGGAATTCGAAAGGATAAGGAAATGCTCTGCGGCACAAATCAAAGAATTCTTTAGCCGCCAAAGAGGCATGTGATTTGGTAGCCCAGGCAAAAGCGAATCTTGTATGGATGTCTTCAAAGGTAATCACGTATCTCCTGCAGCCATTAACAAACCTTTCTACGGTATCCAAGGCCACCAAATGGCCTACGTAGAGAGTCCTGAAATCCTTAGGTTTTCTAATGATTTTTTGCCTGTTGGCTTTCTTGATTTTGCCGAAATGGGTCACTTTTTGAGGGAAGACTCTCATCTTTTCAGGATCGTCGGCAATAATTCTCGCAGTGGTCCGTGGTTGAGGACATCTCACGTTTTTGGCGCCGCAGAATTGATAAAGCAAGGGATATATTTTCTCCGCCCCAAGATTTGGATGGCTTTGTCTTAAACGCTTGATTTCCTGAACAACCTCAAGAGGCCAAAGTCTCCTTCTTTTTGTTTGTGGCGCCTTTGACTTCTCGTTTAAGGCCTCGATTTTCTTGCTTCCAGCCTCCCATTGCCGCTTCCAGAGGTAGAGATTAGACCTTTTGTGAGGAAAAGCGTCTAAAGTTGCTCGAAGGCCGTGCTTTTCCCAGAATACCAAAACTTTTGCCTTGAGCTTGGCTTTTTCTGTAATCATATACCGATATCTTAGAGCGTCGTTGTAGACTGTGATAAACCCCTTGATGCCGGTGTATTTGCAATGAATGTGATTAAAAAATTCCATAAGGCTAGGGCCTCATGGAGTCCAAGATGTATCTGGCATTATGCAGAGTTAGTGTCTTGTACAATAATGGTGGACAATCCTCCCGATTTTCGGTATTATATTTTTATAATTTCCCGCCGGCGGAAAGGAGAAGGTGTATAATACAATAAGATGGCAAACGGTATGTTGGGAGTACTGATTTGTTGCCCGAGGAAAGAAACGGTCCTTTTGTATTGATTTATCAGAAAAGTTATGCTAATAAAACGGATGCAAGAAAGCGTGAGAATTTTCTAAAATCCGGAGTTGGCAGAAAGTTTCTTGACGAAATATTAAAAAGCTAAATAGTGGAAGTTCAGCGCTTTCTCCGCCCATAGCTCAATTGGCAGAGCAGCTCCCTTTTAAGGAGAAGGTTCCAGGTTCGATTCCTGGTGGGCGGAGAAAGCGCTGGATATAACGAAGCTCCCTTTTTCAGCCAGAGGCTGATCCGCCTCAGGCGGCGAAAACGGTTCGCACTATTTCAAGAATACTGGACCAACAAGAACGCAAATAATGACAAACCAGCGCCTATGCGATACTATAAATCCATGCGGATTTCACGGCTTTTCAGTAAAACGCAGAAAAAATCGCCTAAAGACGAGGAGTCCAAAAACGCGCGTTTTTTAGAGCAGGCCGGTTTTATCAGCAAATCTGCCGCCGGAATATACTCCTTTTTGCCTTTGGGGCTTAGGGTGTTAAATAAGATAGAAAACATTGTAAGAGAGGAGATGAACACTGTAGGCGGGATTGAAATTCTGATGCCTGCGCTTCATCCCAAAGAGAGCTGGGAAGCGACAGGACGCTGGGCGTCTTTCGGCGCTCTATTTAAAACAAAGAGCAATTTCGGCGGAGAGTACGCGTTAGGCCCCACGCACGAGGAAATTTTATATCAGCTCTTAAAACGGCACATAAGTTCGTACCGCGATCTTCCGGTTTATATTTACCAAATCCAAACAAAGTTTCGCGATGAACCGCGCGCGAAAAGCGGACTTTTGCGCACAAAAGAATTCCGCATGAAAGATTTTTACAGTTTTCATACGGACGACAAAGATCGCGACGCATACTACGAAGTGATAAAAAAAGCTTATGCAAAAATTTTCCAAAAACTCGGGCTTAACGCTATCCCGACAACCGCAGGTGGCGGAACATTCTCGGAACTATCCATGGAGTTTCAGGTGCTATGCGAAGCCGGAGAAGATATTATTTTTTTGTGCAAAAAATGCAATTTGGCGGTAAATAAGGAAATAGTAAGCAGCAAGACGTCTAAATGTAAAAACTGCGGCGGAGCCACGATTGAAAAAAAAGCCATCGAAGTCGGCAACATTTTCCCATTAAAAGAACATTTTGCAAAAAGCGTTAACTTGATTTTTAAAGACGCGGCTGGCAAAGAAAAACTTGTGTCGGCAGGATGCTACGGCCTTGGCACCTCGCGCGTCATGGGCGCGATCGCCGAGGTTATGAGCGACGATCGCGGGCTTATTTGGCAGGAAGCTGTTGCGCCGGCTAGCGTTCACTTGATCGCCGTGCCGGGCGGCGCAGAAGTTAAAAAATCAGCCGAAAAGCTGTACGATGGTTTGATTGCAAAAGGCGCCGAGGTGTTATATGATGATCGCGATACGGCAACTGCCGGAGAAAAGTTCGCGGACGCGGATTTGATTGGCATTCCGCTGCGCGCAGTGGTCAGCGAAAAGACACTGGAGAAAAATTCTGTTGAATTGAAAAAACGTTCCGAAAACAAAACTGTTTTAATTAAAATTAACGATTTAAATTCCATGCTTCATGCTTCATGATTCATGTTTTATGACATATGTTCAGTAAACTTTTTGGAATATTTTCAAAAGACCTGGGTATTGATTTAGGCACCGCAAACACTCTTGTTTATGTGCGCGGCGAGGGCATTTTAATTAACGAGCCGTCCGTAGTCGCAATTAACCAGAAAACCGGGCAAGTCGTTGCCATTGGCAACGATGCTAAAAAAATGATCGGGCGCACTCCGGGGCATATAATTGCAATGCGGCCGTTGGTGGATGGAGTGATTTCTGATTTCGAAGTTACGGCTGAAATGCTTAATTATTTTATAAAAAAAGTGCATAGCGCCTCCGCCCAATTTTTCGCGCGCCCGCGCGTTGTGATAGGAATTCCGTCGAGCATAACCGAAGTTGAACGCAGGGCCGTGAGAGACGCCGCAAAAAATGCCGGCGCGCGCGACGTTTTTTTGGTTGAAGAGCCAATGGCGGCGGCTATCGGGGCGCGTTTGCCGATTCAGGAGGCAATCGGCTCTATGGTAATAGACATAGGTGGCGGAACCACGGATATCGCAGTAATTTCTTTGGGGGGCATTGTGGCGTCAAAAAATTTGCGCATTGCCGGAGACAAATTCAATGAAGACATTGCCGCTTATGCAAGAGACGAATTTAAGTTGCTTATAGGCGAGCGCACGGCGGAAGACATTAAAATTTCCATAGGTTCGGTTTGGAAATCAAATGAAGTTTTGGAGGGCGCATTGCGCGGCCGCGATTTGGTAACAGGTTTGCCTAGAGAAGTTTTGGTGACGGATAGCGATGTTAGGGTTGCTTTGGCTAAATCAATGCGCGCCGTAGTCGATGCCGTTAAAGGAGTAATCGAAGATACTCCGCCTGAATTGGTTTCAGATATTATGCATCGCGGCATATTGCTGGTAGGAGGAGGCAGTTTAATAAGAGGTTTAGACAAGCTTTTGGAAAGGGAAACAAAAATTTCTGTTGCTTTCGCAGAAGATCCTTTAACGGCCGTTGTGCGCGGAACAGGCGTCATTTTGGAAGATTTGGAGAGTCTGTCGGAAGTATTTATCGAAGACGACTATGATTTACCTCCAGAATAAACCCTCACGCCAATTCCGTTGGTGTGCGGGTAAACCATCTCGCTGCGTATTTATTGTTTTTTGGGCGGCGCTGGTCGCGCTTGTTTTTTTTAATAAAACCAACGCATTATTGCACAGCGCGTTCGTTGGAACAGCTGCATTTTTATTGCCTGATCGCGTTGCTTTAGAAGAGAGTAAAAACAATTTGCTTTCGATGATGCAAATTCGCCAAGTAGTTTTGGACAACAAAAAGTTAAGAGAAGCGCTCGGACTTTCTGAAAAACATCGCTTTATTCCGGCGCGAGTTAAATTTGACGGAGGGTATCTTTTTTTAGATTCAATTTTAATAAATGAAGGTTTAAATGCCGGCATTAAAGAAGGAGACGCGGTCGTAACTGAAAATAATATCTTGATCGGCTCCGTTTCGTCGATTGGTAAAAATTGGAGCAAGGTTAAAAAAACTGGCTCTTTGGGCGAAAAATTAACTTTAGTTGCTTCCGATGGGCAAGCCGCCGGCGTTATCTTTGAAGCCGTAGGGCTTGGAGGCGGCGAACTTATAGCAGAATTTCCGATAACTCTCCAAAGCCCTATTATAAAAGTAGGGGACACCGTGCGTTGGGGCCAAAATAATGATTTTATTGCTGGGCTTGTTGATAATATTGATTTTAATGAAAACAATTCTTTGGACAGAGCAACGATTATAAGCGCCTCGCCGCTTTTTATGGCTGAAGTGATGGTTGTTTCGGAAAACAAATGATCAGGCAAAAAATATTTTTTGCCGCGTTTTTATACGGTTTGGTTTTTGAAAGTTTTGGTTTTTTAGGCGGCGGATTTTATCTTCTGCCGGCTTTAGTTACTGCCGCGATTTTTAATTCGCTTGTTTTTACGTGGCAGTCCGTTAATTTCATCGTTTCATGGATTTCCGGCGTTTTGATTTTGAGTTTATGGAGCGCCACGCTTAATAATTGGAATTTATTTTCTTATAAATTTGCAGCTCACATTTTTATTTATTTTTTCATTTTATTGGTTATTCTGTACGCTCTCGATGCTAAAAAGGAACAATCATAGAGAGATAGAAATTGATGAAATTTTTTCGGATCGCCGCAACGCGCCCGGTTTTCATCAAGAAAATATGGAAGGGGCAATCGAAAATCCGATTAAAAAGGAAGTTTTTTTGGTTTTAGCCGGGTTTTTAACTTTGGCGCTTGTTTTGTTCGGCGTAAGAACTGGGTTTTTACAAATTGTTTTGGGGGATAAGTTTTATGAAAGGTCGGAAGCAAATTATCTCCGGATAGCGAGCAAGCCTTCGGAGCGCGGAATTATTTATGACCGCGACGGTGCGGCGCTGGCTTACAATAATGAAAACACGGATCGCAAAATCGCAAGGAAATATCCGGAAAAGGGCTTTTTGCATGTTTTGGGCTATCTCGGCTTGTCAAAAGAAGAAACAGACGACAGCCGCTTTTTGCGCGGCGTAAGCGGTCTAGAAGCTGTTTATAACGATATTTTAGCCGGAGTGCCCGGCAAAAAAATAGAAGAAGTAGACGCCAAAGGCAATATAGTCGGCTCCGGCGCTTTGGAAAAAGGAGAAGCGGGGCGCAATATTTTAACAAGCCTTTCAGGCGATTTGGAAATCCGTTTAGCAGAAGCGATTTTATCCACAATGCAGGAGCGCGGCTTTACGGGCGGCGCCGGGGTGTTTATTGACGTAAATACTGGAGAAATTCTCGCGCTTGCCAGTCTTCCGGAATTTGATCCAAATTCGCTTTCCTTGTTTATAGAAAAATTGCTTAACGACGAAGGAAAGCCGTTTTTAAACCGCGCGATCTCGGGTTTTTATCCGCCAGGGTCTGTGGTAAAGCCGGCTTTAGCTGTTGGGGCGCTTGCTGAAAAAATTATAACTCAGGATCAAAAAATATTGAGCACGGGAAGCATTATTTTGCCGAATCCGTACAACCCGGAGCAGCCAAACATTTTTTTGGATTGGAAGGCGCATGGATTAGTTGATATGCGTCGCGCTTTGGCAGTCTCAAGCGACGTTTATTTTTACACGATAGGCGGCGGATATCAAGGCCAGCCAGGTTTAGGCGCTTGGAAGATTAAAAAATACCTTTCGATGTTCGGATTCGGCGAACCTACAGGCATCGATTTGGCCGGCGAGAAGAAAGGCCATATCCCGGATCCCTCAGAAAAACAAGGCGGAAGAGATTGGACTGTTGGAGATACTTATCATATGTCAATAGGCCAAGGCAATATGACGGCAACCCCGCTGCAGATAGCGGTTTACGCGGCGACTATTGCTTCCGATGGAGTTATGCCTTATCCTCATGTAGTGCGGGCGTTAGTTAATCGCGACAAGCAACCAGTACAAATTTTTCCTTATCCAGCGAAACAAAAAATCGAAATATCCGCGGATATTTTTAAAATTATTAAAGAAGGCATGCGCGAATCAGTGCAATACGGAACCGCAGTCGGACTCTCCGCTTTGCCGTTTGAGGTTGCCGCGAAAACCGGTACTGCCGAAATCGGCGGCACAAAAAAGGTCCATTCATGGTCGATGGGATTTTTCCCTTACGACGCGCCTAAGGTAGCTTTTGCAATTTTGATGGAATCAGGTCCGCGAGCAAACACAATAGGCGCGACTTTCGTAGCTGCAAATGTTTTGAGTTGGATCGCGGAGACAGGTTTTCTTAATAAGCTCAAGAATGATATACTTTTAACAAATAACCAATAAAAATTATGCAAGATCAAGAATCAGCGTATTTCAGCAAAGAAGGCTTAGTCAAGCTTAAAAGCGAATTAGAGTCTCTGAAAACCAAGAAACGGAAAGAAATAGCCGACAGGCTCGAATACGCCAAAAGTTTGGGTGATTTGTCGGAAAATTCCGAATATCAGGAGGCCAAAGAGTCGCAGATATTAAATGAGGGTAAAATCGTTGAGTTGGAAGACATGCTGCGCAGGGCAGTAGTGGTCGAACACGCTTTTAAAGATACGGCCGACATTGGCTCGCAAATTGTGCTGGAAGATTCGGGTGGCAATCAGTTACGTTTTACGATTGTAGGATCTAAAGAAGCATCGCCTTCCGAGAATAAAATTTCACACGAATCTCCGTTAGGCAAGGCTTTGATTGGGCACAAAAAATTAGAAAAAGTTGTAGCGCGCACTCCGAAAGGCGATGTTGAGTATAAAATCATAGAGATTCAATGATCCGCGAATACCGTTTAAAAAAAATGGAAATATTGCGAAGCGCGGGCATCGATCCTTACCCTGCCCGCGCTTCTTTTGCAACTACCAACGTAGCTGGTATTAAAATTAATTTTAAAAAATATTTTAAATCTAAAAAGGCAGTTGGCGTCTCCGGGCGAATTACTGGTAAGAGAGAGCACGGCGGGTCTGTGTTTTTGGATATTTTCGGCGGCGCGGAGAACTTGCCTGCCGGCCCGCTTCGCCAAAGCCTCAGCGAGGCGAGCAAGGCAGGGATTCAGGTTTTTGTTACTAAATCCAAGCTCGGTGAAAAGTCCTTTTCTTTATTTTCCGAAACCGCGGACATCGGAGATTTCATCGCCGTATCCGGCAAAGCGTTTTATACCAAAAGAAAAGAGCCGACGATAGAGGCTGACAGGTGGGAAATTCTTGCCAAGTCTTTTTTGCCTTTGCCAGAAAAATGGCACGGGCTTCAAGACGTAGAAGAACGCTTTCGCAAGCGCTATTTGGATATTTTAATGAATCCCGATGTGCGCAAACGATTTTTGTTGCGGTCGCGCTTAATCGCCGATTTGAGGCTTATTTTGGATGGAATCGGATATATAGAAGTTGAAACGCCGGTTCTGCAGCCTATTTACGGAGGCGCGCTGGCAGAACCTTTCAAAACGCGCCATCGCATGCTTGGGATGGATATGTACTTGCGCATTGCGCCGGAGCTTTATTTAAAAAGACTGCTCGCTGCCGGGTTTAATAAAATTTTTGAAATTGGCAGAAATTTCAGAAATGAAGGATTGGACGCTACACATAATCCCGAATTTACAACAATCGAGCTCTACGAAGCTTATCGGGACGCGGAATATTTAAGAAATTTTATCGCGAAAATTTTGGAAGCGCTTATTAAAAAATTACTTGGAAAAAATGTTTTTAAATTTGGCGGAGACACAATTAAATTTACAAAAAAGATTCCTACAATAAAATTTTGGCAGCTTCTTGAAAGATATGCTGCGATGTCCGGCGCGGTAAAATTTAACAGAGATGATTTTGTCTTGCGGGCCAAACAGTTCGGCATTAGCGTGAGAAATGAAGAAACAAAAGAAAATATCGCGGATGCTATTTTTAAAAAAATTTGCCGCCCCAAACTTATTCAACCGGTTTATGTTATTGATTATCCGGTAGAAATGTCGCCATTAGCCAAAAATCTTGCTGGAAGTCAAACGATGGCCGATCGTTTCCAGCTGATTGCCGGCGGGATGGAGCTTGTAAATGGATTCTCCGAGCTTAATGACCCTATCGAACAAAGACAAAGACTTGAGGCTCAGGAACTTTTAAGAAAAGAGGAAAATAAAGAAGCTCATCCTATGGATGAAGAATTTATTGAGATGCTGGAATATGGCATGCCGCCGGCAGCCGGCTTGGCTATAAGCATAGACCGCCTTACAATGCTTTTAACCGATGCACATAATATAAAAGAGGTTATATTGTTCCCAACTATGAGACCGCGCTGAGCGGGGGATAACCTGTTAATAAATAGGAAAATTCAGCTTTATTTAGTCCCGCTATGGCGGGATTTTTGTTGTTGCGTTTTTGGCCTAGGTGGATTAGAATGAAAATGAAGTGGGAAATTGTGGATAAATCTGTGGATAATGTGGATAACTATATAAAAACATGCTTATCGGTGAATATTTACATACCATAGACAGCAAAAACCGTGTATCTCTGCCTTCAAAATTTCGCAAAGATTTAGGCAGGGCTATTGTACTGACCCGCGGGCTGGATAAATGTCTGTTTCTCTATACATTGGCGGAATGGAAGATACTAGCAGAAAAACTTGCCAAATTGCCTTGGGGGAAATCCGAACATAGAAGTTTTATCCGCACTATGATTGCAGGGGCTACGGATTTAGAAATTGATTCTTTGGGAAGAATACTTTTGCCTGACTATCTTAGAGTTTATGCCGGATTAAAAGATGCCGCGCAGATTATTGGCCTTTATAATCGCGTAGAGATTTGGAGCCCGGAGTTGTGGATGCGTTACAGCGAGGCGACAAAAGACAACATTGAATTGATTGCAGAAAAATTAGGAGAAGCAGGGCTTTATTAGCATATGTCGAAATATCGAAATATCGAAATATCGAAATTTCATAAACCAGTTTTATTAAAAGAGATAATCGCACTTTTAAATTTAAAAAGAGGAGACAAAGTGATTGACGCAACTTTAGACGGCGGCGGGCATGCCAAAGCAATTTTGGGACATATTGCTCCCGGCGGAAAAGCGTTGGGGATTGAACAAGACGCAGAGATGATTAGGCTTGCAAAGAGGCGGCTTAGCCGCCAAGTGGCGGCTAAGCCGCCAAGTTTGGAGATTGCTGAAGGAAATTTCAGAGACATCGATACACTTGCGGCGAAACATGGATTTACAGAAGCCGACGCGATTTTTTTTGACCTAGGGCTTTCCACGTGGCATTTCAAAAAAAGCGGAAGGGGATTTTCATTTCAAGAGCCAAGCGAGCCGATTTTAATGCAATTAAACACGCGGTCTCAAGAAAATGCTGCCAATATTCTAAATACTTACTCTGAAAAAGAACTTACAAGAATTTTTAAAGAATATGGGGAAACGCGCAGACCATACGAGATTGCAAAAAAAATAGTGCTGGCCAGGAAAGGAAAACGCATCAGATCTGTAGGGGATTTGCTCGAAGCGTTAAAAATTAAGGATAAGCAAAGTCTGGCTAAAATATTTCAGGCGTTGCGGATCGCCGCAAATGACGAGTTGTCGGCTTTAGAGCAAGCTCTGGAAAAAAGTTTCCGGCTGCTCGCTTCCGGAGGGCGGCTGGCGGTAATTTCATATCATTCTTTGGAGGATAGAATCGTGAAAAGAAATTTTAAAGCAACGGAAAAAGAGGCCGAAATCATAACTAAAAAACCGATTATTGCTTCACGGGAAGAAACCTTGCTCAATCCAAGCTCCAGATCCGCAAAATTAAGAGTTTTACAAAAAAAATAACAGTTTGCATAATGAGCTTTTTAAATCTTACAATTTCATACATTGAAGCGGGCGTTTTTGAAGATTTATCGTTGAGGCACAAAAAAATGATTTTAAAAAACGCCGTTTTTTTGCTTATTGTGCTTATAGCGATCTACATTTACATCATAGGAATGGCGGTCTCGGAAAGCGCGAGGCGGGCAAATTTGCGCGAGACACTCAAGCGTGTTTCGGTTTTGAGCAGTCAAACTGAACACGCGTTTATTTCGGAAAACGCTGGAAAAACCTTGGAGTATTTTATATTAGCTGGGTACGAAAAGCAAAAAAATCTTGAGAGCATAAAACGCGTCAGCAATGTCGCCGCGAATTACTAGCAGACTGAATTTGATCTCGCTGATTGTCGCTTTGCTGACTTCGGCCGCCATCTCAAGGCTTTTTTTTCTGCAAATTATAAAATACCCCGTTTACAGCAAATTGGCGGAAAGGCAACAAAGTTTTGCCCGCGTGCTGGAGCCGGAAAGGGGCGATATTTTTTTTAAAATGAAAGACGGAGAACAGATAAGCGCGGCTACTACAAACACAGGCGCGCTTTTGTATTTAAACACGAAATTGCTTGAGGACGCTGAAAAAATTTACGCGAAATTAAACGCGTTAACGGCGATTGACCGGAATTTGTTTGAAAAAATTATAAAAAAAACCAATGATCCTTATGAAATTTTGAAGCATCGGCTTCCTAAGGAAGACGCTGAAAAAATTTTAGCGATGAATCTGCCGGGCGTTGGTTTGAAAGAAGAAAAATGGAGATTTTATCCTGCTGGCAAATCGGCAAGTCACCTGCTCGGTTTTATTTCAATGCCGGACGGCGCCGATGATTTTTTTGGGCAATACGGCATTGAAAAATTTTATGACAATGCGTTGCGTGGGGAGCAAGGCAATATTTTGGGAGATGCGGACGGAAAAGGAGTACCGGTCGCTTTGTGGGAGCTTTTGCGCGTGGATGCGAAAGAAGGAGAAGATGTTGTTTTAACTATTGAGCCCGCAACCCAGCGTGCGGCTGAAGAAGAGCTCGGGCGCTTAAAAAAAAGATGGAGCGCGGCAAGCGGCGGCATTATTATTTTAGATCCCAAAACCGGCGCTATTTATGCACTGGCCGCAGAGCCCGGTTTTGATCCGAACGAGTATCAGAAGGAAAAAAATTTGGGAGTTTTTTTGAACCCGTTTGTTGAAAAAATATTCGAATTGGGTTCTGTTTTTAAGCCCTTAACCATGGCAGCAGCAATCGATCAAGGCAAAGTTAGACCGGATACGACATATGTGGATAAAGGCGAAGTTAAGATTGGGGATAGGATTATAAAAAACTTTGACGGCAAGGCGCACGGTGAGCGCACCATGACTCAAGTTTTGGAAGAATCTTTAAATACCGGAGCGGTTTTTGCTATGCAGCAAATCGGAGGCGAAAAATTTAAAGAATATTTTTATAAGTTTGGTTTGGGTGAAAAGCTCGGCATCGATCTGCCCGGCGAGATTCGCGGAGATTTAAGCAACCTTGAGTCCGGCAGAGAGATAGAATTTGCGACAGCCTCTTTCGGACAGGGGATCGCCGTAACCCCATTGGAACTTGCTATGGCTCTTTCATCCTTGGCCAACGGCGGAAAACTAATGAAACCGTTTATAACGGATGGGACCGCGCCGCAAATTATTCGCGAATCGATTAAACCGGAAACTTCCGAAACAATAACCAAAATGCTGGTGGATGTTGTTGATACTGCTTTGATTGGCGGCAAAGCAAAAATGCCGCATATGAGTGTTGCCGCCAAAACAGGCACGGCGCAAATTCCAAATGCCGGAAGCAAGGGTTATAGCGATCAATACCTCCATTCTTTTTTTGGATATTTTCCAGCGTATAATCCGCGATTTTTTATTTTTATATTTCTGGAGCGCCCACAGGGAGTAAAATACGCGTCGCAATCTATAACTGATACGTTTAGATCTCTGGTTGATTTTTTAATCAATTATTATACAATTCCTCCCGACAGGTAGTATTATGTTTAACCTATTTAAAAAAATCGTTACTTCGGCGCTTGTTTGGGAGGCGAGATTAGCCGTGCGGCGATGGAAACCGAAAATCATAGGAATTACCGGTTCTGTCGGCAAGTCTTCGGCAAAAGAGGCCATTGCGGCGGTTTTGGAAAGCAGATACCGCGTAAGAAAAAGTCTCAAAAGCTATAATAGCGAATTAGGACTCGCTCTTGCGGTGTTTGGCCTCAAGACCGCATGGCATAATCCTTTCGGTTGGTTTAAAAATATAATCTGCGGATTTCAAGAAGCTTTTAACTTGCATCGCGGAAAGCCATATGAAACCTCCCCGCAAATATTAGTTTTAGAGATGGGGGTGGATCGCGCCGGCGACATGGATCGTCTGCTACGCGTCGCGCGTCCGAACATCGGAGTTGTAACGGCAATAGGAGAAATACCCGTGCATGTGGAATTTTTTGCCGGGCCGGAAGAGTTGGCGCTGGAGAAATCTAATCTTATAAAAAATCTTACTTTTGGCGATTTGGCTGTTTTAAATTTTGATGACGATACTGTGTTGGGGATGAAAAAGAACACCGGAGCCAAAATTGTAACATTCGGTTTCGGCAGCGGCGCGGATATTGTCGCGTCTAATTATAAGATTTCCGACGACGGCGGGGCAGGCGTTTCTTTTAAAATTGAGTATGAGGGCGCGACCGTGCCCGTCAGATTAAGAAGCGCTTTCGGGAAGCAAGCTGTTTACGCGAGCCTGGCCGCGGTTGCTGTTGGGATTGCGTGCGACATGAATCTTATTGAAATTTCCGAAGCGCTCTCTAAATATAAGCCGCCCACGGGCAGGTTGAGATTGCTTTCCGGAATCAAAAATAGTTCTCTTTTGGACGATTCTTATAATGCTTCTCCGTTGGCTACGCATGCGGCGCTGGATACGCTCCAAGAACTTGCGGCCGTAAGAAAAATCGTGGCATTTGGAGATATGCTGGAAATAGGCAAATATACAATTCCGGCGCACAAAGCGGTAGGGGAGAAAGTCGCTAAAATTGCCGATTATTTCATTGCCGTCGGCCCGCGTTCGCGATTTGCCGCGGATGGCGCAATCGCGCAAGGCATGGACAAAGATAGAGTTTATTGCTTTTCAACTTCCAAAGAAGCTGCTTCTTTTATCAAATCTTTGGTTCAGGAGGGAGATACCGTTTTAATTAAAGGATCTCAATCCATGCGCATGGAACGGATTACAGAAGAGCTTTTGGCGAATCCGGAAGAAGCTGACAAGATTCTTGCAAGACAAGATAAATACTGGAAAAATAAAGAGTAGTTAACGCCGCCATCGTCTAGGTTGGTTTAGGACGCACGGTTCTCCCGCCCAACTCAACTGTGTTGAGTTGGGCGAGGCTCG
>Ga0209541_10007258_pt1 | contig 18691 bp, 15 predicted proteins | sample RifCSPlowO2_01_FD_184027 | JGI IMG/M metagenome (GOLD analysis project Ga0209541, IMG submission 184027) | Groundwater microbial communities from Rifle, Colorado - Rifle CSP2_plank lowO2_0.1 (SPAdes) (version 2) | ecosystem: Environmental > Aquatic > Deep subsurface > Groundwater | place... | reverse complement strand
CAATAAAACATTTCTGTATCCGGACCGCATGGCCCTGTCTGCCCTGCCGGACCCCACCAGTTATCTTCTTTTGGCAAAAATGCACTTCTTTCTTTTTTAATTCCCAAACCTTCCCAAATTTCAGCTGACTCTTTGTCTTTTGGCGCGTCGTCATCGCCGGCAAAACAAGACACAGCCAATCTTTCTGCCGGAATTTTTAATTCTTTGGTTAAAAACTCATAACTCCATTTTATTGCGTCTTCTTTCCAATAACCTGCCCCGTTAGAAGTAGGCGAATCGTCGCCGTTAGTTCTAATGGGGTCTCCCAAAGACCAGTTACCCAGCATTTCAAAAAAAGTTAAATGAGTGTCGTCTCCAACCTCATCAATGTCCCCTGTTCTTATGCATTTTTGCGCGCTTGCCAATCTTTTTCCAGAAGGATGTTTTTCGCCCAATAAAAAAGGCACCAAAGGATGCATTCCGGCTGTGGTAAATAAAACAGTCGGGTCGTTTTCAGGAATCAAAGAAGCCGAGGGAATTATCTTATGCCCTTTTTTCTTAAAGAATTCCAAATACTTTGTCCTCAATTCTGACGACTTCATGATTTTATAATTTTACCACAAAGATAAATTTATTCAAACACTCAAAAAATAAATAATTAGCCAAAAAAAAGCCGCGTTCGCTAAAAGCTACTAACGGCATGGTTTGCTGGTGCTGACTCTCGTCTAACGGCGAAGAGCAGCCCGCTTGTTTTTGCGATAACGCTGGATAAGTTGCCACAGGGTTTTGGTCTTGGGCATTTTGAAGATTACTGCTTCAAAATGAGTGGTATTCCACTCCCTATGTGACTTCTTCTTGCCCTTATGGCGTCTCCATTGCGCCGTGTCGCCCTCAATTACATAAATTAGGTAAGAAACATTTCTTGCCCATTCCTCTCCGTCGGACGAAAAATTGTGCAAAAGAACATCGCCAATGGTTTCAGAAATTTTCCCAGTGCCGGAGATCTCTCCATTCTCGTATTCACCAGCAAGAACATAGAGGCCTTTTGCATCTACAACATATAGGCTTCTAGAAATTGCGTAATCCGATTCACGAACTTCTTCCATTGGGAGCTCAAAGGCATCCAAGGAAAGTCGTGAAACGCGGACATTAATCGTGGCATCTGGCGATAATAAATCTTCGCTTGGAAACGCCTGCCACAAAAACGGAAACTCGCGCTTAATCTGCTCTAACGACATTGTTCGCTCCTTGCAGTATCTCGCTGCAAAAAGGAATTGAGCCAGCATCTCGCTATAGGCTCTCAAAGAACATTATTATGGAACACCCATAATAGTTTATATTAACAAATTATTTAAAATATGTCAAGCCCCAGCACCCTTTTTGAGACACTCCTCATTTTTCCCTGTTTTTAGCCCTATTTTCCAACGGCTCAACCCTTTTGAGGTTGAGCCGTTAAAATTCGTTATGTATACCTATCTGCCACAACTGATGCGGCAAATGACTGCGGTTTTATGCGCGGTTCAAAACCATTGCTTCTTATTAGGCCAACCACCTCTTTTACCATTTCTTTTGTTTTGCCCTGCTCGCCCACATCGGCATGAATATACTGAAATTGATAATTAAAAGTCGGGGTAGCTTGGCCGAATTCTTTTTCTAATGTTTCCCTTAAAGACAATGCCAATTCGCAAGACAAATAAACTTCCTGCAATATTCTGTTTTTCCAGTTTATATTTGCAAATCTTTTCAAAAAATTATCGGGGTAATGCATTTTTTTTAAAAAGAACCTGCCTCCGGCGCCGGTTCTTAATACAACAATGGCTATTGGGAAAAATGGCTTGTCTGAAGACGGAGAATCGCATCCCACAACAACATCATAAAAAAATTCCGGCTGTTCTGAAATATAATTATAAATTTCTTTGATAACCTGTTTAAACTCCAAATTGCCTTTGCTGGGGCTATAAAAATGCCCGTTGTTCAAAATTTCACTGCTCATAATACTTGAATATACAAAAAAATACATCATTAGTCAACTAATGTCTTTCCTGCAAAAAATGCGCCATGGCGCATTTTTTGCAGGAAAGATCGAAATACGTATTTAAATACGTATTTTAAAATAGTTTTTGCGGGCATGCTTCCGCGTCCAGTGCTTTGTTCACAAGCCGGTCTGCCTCTCTGTTTCTTTCGCGAGGTATGTGTTTAAATTTGATTGATTTAAAATCAAATTTTAGATTCCAGATTTCTATAAAAAACTGCTGGATTTTAGGATTTTCCAGCCGGTATTGCCCGTTTAACTGTTTTACAACCAGTTCTGAATCAACTCTTATTTCAATATCTGTATTTTCGGCTAATTTCTTGCCGAATAAAGCTTTAAATTTTTTAAGGGCGAAAATAACAGCAGAGTATTCTGCGTCGTTGTTAGTTAAGTTATCTCCTATGTACTCTCCATATTTTTTAACTTCCTGGTCTTTTTCATTGCAAATCACAACTCCTATCCCCGCCTTGCCCGGATTTCCACGCGATCCCCCGTCTGTATAAATTATAAATTTTTTCACAAAAAATTTTATTTAAAATTATTAAATATATTTAAAAATGCTTGGCTTATATCGGCTAAAATAAAATTGTCTTCTAATTTTTTTGTTGTTTCTATAAAAACAATCGGATCAACTCTTGCGGCTCCCACTCTTACTGAAAAATGCAGATGAGGGGCCGTGGTATATCCTGTGTCTCCGGATAATCCTATAAGCTGGCTGCGGACAACCATCTGGCCTTCAGAAACTTTAATTTCGTCTAAATGAAGATATAAAGAAAATATATCCAAGCCATGGTCTATAATAACGGTTTTTCCGTAGTTTGACAAATTAACAGTTAAAACAACTTTCCCGTCGTTGATGGCGTAAACTTCTGTTTTTTCAGGAGCTTTTAAATCAACTCCAAAATGCTGCAGTTTGTATTGGGCAAAGTTTATAAGTTTGCCGAATGAAAATCCCCTCTTTTCCATTTCACCTAAAGGAAAAGAAAAGGGGCTGTTAAAATACGGCTCCTGGGTAAAATCGCTAAGAACTTTTTTTAAAACAGGGTTATCATTTTTTATTATGTTATCAACGGCTTTTATCTGAGTAATCCCTGTTTGTCTGGCACTTGGAGCTGGAACCGGCTCAGCTGACGAAAAATCAGCTAAAGCCACTATAATTTCTTTTGTTAGAGGCTGAATTCCGCCGGTATCTACAGAAATTTTATACTGGCCCGGATTATGGCCAGCATCAATTCCAAGAAAATATACCCATTCGTTTAATTTGCCTTTTCTATAAAAAACCAGCTTCTTATTCTCAAAATTTCCCGTTATATTATCAGTTTTGCTTTTTACCCTGATAAAAACTGTGTCTCCCTGTTTTGGATTTTCAGGAAAAACATAAATAATGTCAGGTGATTTATAAAAAAATAAATAAAATCCTGCTGCCAGCCAAAAAACAATCTGACCTAAAAATATATATAAAAGAACAGATGATATTCTCTTCCTTTTCTTATCCTTAGCTGAACTTTTTGAAATATATTTTTTCTTCTTCCCCATTACCCCATTCTATCAAAAAAACAGGAATAGTTCCCGTCTTAAAAATTTCTTTTGCATTTTACAGAAGTTTTTACTTTTTGAAATAATCGTTCAGGCAGTCTTTAAACTTCTGCAGGTTTTCATTTTTAACGCGAAAGCCGGATGCCTGCGCATGCCCGCCATAAGTTAAAAGAAAATTTGAACAGGTTTTCATGGCATCCACAGAATTTGTGTTTTTTGGATTTCTTACAGAACCGCATGACTCTTTGTCCATTTTTTTAAAAATAAAAGCCGGCTTTCCGTATTCCTGTGAAATTATAGAAGCCACAGAACCTGCCAGAACCAAGTGCCACGAAGGATCGCCCTCAAAAATAATAGAATTGTCTTCTTTATTTAAAACGCGCCTTTTTACTTCCTGCACTATACTTTTTATTTGCTGCTGTTTGTACAGATTTTTATCAATTAATTTTTGGGATATTTCTCTGCATTTTTCAGGAGACGAGCATGTTAAAAGCAAATATGACTCATTCTCAAAATTTACGCTTTCTGCCGCATTAAGGGCAGAAATAATTTTTCCTAAGGCGCCCTCAAAAATAATTCCTTCGCCTATTATATCTAAAAACGCCCTTAAACCAGGGCGGAAAGTGTCCTTTAAAGACCTTAATCCTTCTTCAATAATTTTTTGGTTTTCATCAATTTGGGGAACCATATCAGCTATAGTTCCCAAAGCTGCTAACTCCAAAAAACTGTCTTTCAATTTTTTTGACATATTGTCTCTTAAAATTTCTTCGCAAAGCTTAAAAGTCAAACCCACGTTTGCTAAACCCTTAAACGGATAATCATCTGTTTTTTGTTTTGGGTCAACAATAATTAATGCCTCGGGCGATCCAAACAGAGTTTCATGATGGTCTACAATTATAATTTCAAAACCCATTTTATTCGCTATTTTTATCTCTTTAATATTGCCTATGCCAAGGTCTAAAGTGATAAAAAGCGCCGGCGCTTTGTCTTTCAGCATATTTAAAGCAGTAAGATTTATGCCATACCCGTCGTTCTCTCTATCGGGAAAAAAGGCGGAGTCAATATGCCCGCCTAAATTTTTAATCGCCTCTTCCAATATAACAACTGAAGAGATGCCGTCTAAGTCAGAATCTCCATACAAAATAATGCGCTCTGAATTACGGACCGCTTTTCTTATCCTTCCAGCAGCTTTTTCTATGTTTTTAATTTTGTCCATTGTTTTAAAAGTTTTCTAACGCTTGGAGGCCGGGAAGCTTTTCTCCGGCTAAATAGCTAAGCATGGCTCCTCCGCCGGTTGAAACCCAGCTGAACTTTTTAATTATACCTTTTTTATTTAAAAATTCAATTGTTTCCCCGCCCCCGACAACAGAAAATACATCAGTTTCTATTATGGCTTCGGCCAGCGCCAATGTTCCTTTTTCATAATTTTTGTCTTCAAACCTGCCGAAAGGGCCGTTCCATAAAATGGTTTTTGCCTGCCTTATTTTTTTACAGAACATTTCAACGGTTTTTTCATCAATATCTAAACTAGCTAAATTATCTGCCGGCCCGATTATTTTTTCTGAATGCGAAAATTGGATATTTTTTTCTATCGCTTCTTTTTTTATCAGCCCGCTTATTATAACAAAATCCGCAATCCCGGAAATTTTTTCAATAACTGCTGCTTTCGTCTCCACTTTTTTACCGCCAATCAAAGCTATCATAGGTTTTTGAGGATTAAACAAAATTTTATTTAAATTTTCTATTTCTTTTTCCATCAATAAGCCCATGCATGAGGTCATATACTGGAGTATCCCGGAAATTGAAGCATGATTTCTGTGGCAAACCGAAAAGGCGTCATTTACATAAATATCTCCCAAATAAGAAAGCTTTCTGGCAAATTCCAAGTCCCCTTCGGTTTCCTCTTTGTGAAACCTTAAATTTTCCAGCAACAGAATATCTCCCGCCTGCAATAGATTGCTTTTACTTTCAACTTCGGGGCCTATGCAGTCATCTGCTTTTGCAACAGGCATTTTCAAATATTCTGATAATCTTTCCGCCACTTTATTTAAATTAAATTTTAGGGAAACTATCTTCGTATTTTCCGGATCCAAGTGGCTCATCAAAATTATTTTGGCTTTGGCATCTATTAAATATTTAATCGTGGGCAATGACTGGGCAATTCTGAAATCATCTGCAATTTCGCCGGTGATAGTTAAAGGAACATTAAAATCGCACCTCACCAAAACGCGTTTTCCCACAACATTAAAATTTTTGAGTATTTTAAACATTTTATTATTATATAATATTTTCAATAATGATACTACACTACTTCCTGTTGGTAGCAGCTTTCGCAGTAAACTATCTCCGAGCGGTCTGGGGCATACGAAGTTTTTATATCCTTTCCGCATTTTGCGCAGGTGCGCGCATAAAGTTTCATTGAACGACGTTCTTTAATTCGTTCTGCGTGCCTGCAGTTATGACACAATCGCGGCAATGGAATATTCATTTGTTTATAAAACCTCAACTCCGCCGGAGTAATTTTGTAAGCAATCGTGCAATCATCATTGCACGTACCACCGTGCGCACATCCAATAATTTCTTTTAGAATTGAATCTGTAACATCCGCTATGTCATCGGGAAGGCCTGCTAACTGCACCGAAGGCATGTAACCACGCTCTTCTCGGTCTTTCCAACGATACCCATTTTTGAGTGCTTCTTCTTTTGTAAGAGCAAAAAATTCTTGAGCAGTGGTTTCATTATACGAAAAAGGACAAAGTTCCGCGGGAAGAAATTCGCCATATTTGTAAACTCGCCCCTTTACATCTACGTATGGCATATCATCCATGTGTTTTTTAATTTTTGGCACCAGCTCTTCGTATTCTTCTTTTGTATATTGTTTATTCAAAATACAGTACTGCTTTTTTTGCAATCCTACGCAACCAAATATATACGAACACCCCGAGCATTGCATGCTGTACTCGCAATCGTGAGCCCCAATGTATACGCGATAACAAAATTTAATCCGCGAAGAATCTGTACCGCAGTTTGCTGTTTCATAGACAAGCTCTATATTCTCGCCCCAATTTGTAACGTCATAGCAATCTTTGCTTGTGGGAGTAAAAAGCCTCTGGACATATTTGCAATTTTCTCCGTTCCTAACGTAATACGACTGTTGCACATTTTTAGAATTATCAATATATTCTCCCAATACATCCGAGTTGTGTTTTCCAAAAGTGCATCGAACAATATTCTTAGAAAATAATTGCAATGCCTGCGCCTTAATATCTTCCACAGAATGATATGACCCTGTGTGAAACTCTTTAATTTTTTTTGCATATTCTTCTTTTGTATATTGTTTATTAAAAATATAATAACTTTTACTCAGTAAGTTTACGCAGCCAAAACAATTATTACATCCCTGAAGATTTTTTGAAAACCATACATCAACACAGTTCTCGCAATGAGACGAATAAAATGTTTCATAACATTTAACGAGCTGAAATGAATCATAGCACGATTCCGAGGAATCGGCTTGCGTGACATCCATCGAAGATTTTACCTGATTAATATCGGCACTATACATGCAGTCTTCGCATTGTGTCGCAAGAAACGTAAGATAGCAATTTTTTAAATTATTGGCTCCGGTTGAGTAATCACTGTTTTCCAACGACCATACTGTACGGCTCGGCTGAGGCACATCAAGCGCTAATTGTTTCAGTTGCTCAAAAAACGGCTTTGAAAAATCATAATTTCTTCCGTACTGCATTGCATCCCAATTATCCGACCACCAATAATCACGCTCATATACTTTAAACGGCGAATCTGAAGGAAAAATAGAAAAAATCTCTTTTCCGTCGTGATCATCTTTTCGTTTGTAAAGCACGCGATAATCCCTAAATGCAAGACGCCTTTGCGCGCGGCACTCCGGGCACCAGGTTGGTGGTGGAACTTTCATCTTTTCATAAAATGCAAAATCATCGGGCTCAACAACAAAGTCCTTTTTGCAGTTTTGGCAATTTTTTATTTCACTATTCATGGTTTTACGCTACTTCTTGTTGATAACACTGCTCACAATAGACTATTTCGGGTCGGTCTGGAGCATAGGAGGTTTCAAATTCGTTAGAGCATTTTCCGCTATGATGCGGATGATTTTTGTCGCACATGCACTGGCGATGCCAAAGTTTTAGTGGGTTTCGTTGTTTAAGGCGTTCGTAGTGTCGGCAGTTGGGACAGAGCTTAGGAATCGGCAATTCCATTTTTTTATAAAAATCCAATTCTGCTTTGATAACCTTAAAACCAATCGTGCAATGGTCAGTGCATTTCCCACGATGGGCGCATTCAATAATATCTCCGCCGATGGTTACATTTTTTTCTTCCTGGTCTTTCCATTTAAAACCCAACGCAAGTGCTTGTTCTTTTGTGAGCGGAAAATGGTCAAATGCCGAAGTTTCATTATATGGAAACAGTGACAATTCGCTGGGAAAAAATTCCCCGTAGGCATACACGTGCCCCTGGTTATCGGCATACGGCATTTTTTTCATGTGTTCTATAATTTTAGGTATCAAATCTTGATACTCTTCTTTAGCGTATTGCTTGTTTAGTATGCAGTAATTTTTGTTACGTAGCGCAATACAACCAAAAATATTTGTTGAGCCTCCCTGGAGAGATTCAGAGTAAATAATATCACTGCTGTCGCCCCAGTTTTGCATGCCAAATTTAACATTATATACACCAATACCGGTATTGCTGCTTTCGTAGACCATCTCTGCGTCGCGTCCAACAGTACATACATCCATATTGTCCTTTGAGTTTCTCCACACGTGGTATCCGTATTTGCAGTTTTCCGCATCATACCCATGAAAACAACAAATACAATCTTTAGCATTTAAAAGATAATTACCGGTACTACGAACTGATTTTTGTATATAAGCATATTTATTAGTGTACTTTAGCGCAAGATCTTTAAACTCTTTTGAAAGAACATCAACGTTTCCCTGTTTTATTTGCTCTCTCTTTTCTTCTAAAATTTTAGAATACTCTTCTTTGGAGTATGGCTTATTGAAAATGTGGTACTGTTTGTTGCGCAAACCCACGCAACTATAACAATTTGATAATCCTATGCAGTCCCGCAAAAAATAACTGTCGGTACAATCGCGGCATTCTTTTGAAAAAAATAATTTATAGCAATTCCAAGCCACAAAAACTTCGTAGCATAATTCGCTGTCGTTGACAAAGGCACAATCTAAACAATCTTTGCTTTTCTGCATCCAGTAGCAATGATTACACCTCTCGTTATTAGAGCTTTCGATAAGCATATAACAATCTTTATTGTCTGCTGCCAAATGAGTGTATTCTGAATTAACAGAGTTTGAGTTGATTAAACTAACGCGCGGGACTGCTTTAGAAAGCGCTTTATACTGTTCAAAAAATGGTTTTGAAAAATCGTATTCTCTACCGTAGCTTAACGGATCCCATTTATCAGACCACCAACATTGCTGGCAATACACTACATTTTCCCCTTTGGGATGATACACGCTAATAACTCCTTTACCGCACAAGTCACACGGACGATGATATAAAACTCTTTCATTTCTGAAAGACAATCTTCTCTGCAACCGGCAATCAGGGCACCAGGTTGGTGGCGGCACTTTCATCTTTTCATAAAATGCAAAATCATCGGGCTCAACAACAAAGTCCTTTTTGCAGTTTTGACATTGTTTGGTTTCTGAATTCATGTTATTTATGCTACTTCTTGTTGATAACATTGTTCGCAGTAAATAATCTCTTTGCGGTCTGGAGCATAAGAGGTTTTTATCTCCTTTCCGCATTTTGCACATGTGCGATCAAAAAGTTTAATTGGTGCGCGCTGGGCAAGCCTGGCAAAATGACGGCAGTTTGGGCATAACTGCGGGAGAGGAATACCCAATCGTTTATAAAAGTTTAAGTCACTCGGTGTAATTTTAAAAGCTTCTGTGCATTGGTGATTGCATTTTCCTTTGTGGGCACAGCCGATTGTTTCCTTTAAAATTTGTTCATCAACTTGTTCAATAGAATCAGGAACATCTTCCCCCTTTAAGGTAATGTTATGATTCTTGGCCTCGGTATTAATCCACCTGTATCCTTGTTCAACTGCCTCTTCTCTCGAAATTGGAAAAAGTTCCTGGGCGATGGTTTCATTGTATGCAAATGCGTGAATATCCAGTGGGAAAGTTGAGCCATAACGATATTCTCTTCCTAAAGAGTCCTTGTATGGCATTGTATTCATTTGCTCTTTAATTTGCGTAACTAATTTTTCATATTCCTCCCTAGCGTACTGTTTGTTTAAAATGCAATACTGTTTTTTTCGTAGCCCAACGCAACCAAACAAATCAGACGAACTGTGGCAATTCACGCAATATTGGCTTTTAATTAACTGGTCCCAGCATTCGTTTGAAAAAAACACAGACGAACATTGGCGGCCAATGCTTGAGCATTCATAAATAAGTTCCGAGTTTTTTCCCCAATATGTATAATCCATCACATCTTTTGCTTCCATAATTCCAAAAAGATATTTACCGTCTTCTGTCTTTTCGCAATTAAATCCAACCTCAACATTTTTGCACTCATCAAGCCAGTTGCCAGAAACATCTGTGCTGTGATTCTCAACAAGGGCTGGCACTATAAATTCTTTTGCAAATTCCAAAAACTTGCTTCGCATCTTTTCAACATTACTGCGACTGTTAAGCTGAATTTTTGCAAGACGATTTTTGTATTCATCTTTTGTAAGTTGTTCGTTAAAAATGCAATACGATTTATTGCGAAGATTTACACAACCAAAGCAATCGGTGCAGTTTTTGCAATTTAACAAAAACGCAGAATTTAAGCAGCCACTGCATTCCTGCGAATACAACAAACGGCTGCAGCTAAAACAATCTATACACTCAAAACATAATTCGCAAGAATGAATATTATAGTTATCGTGGCTGTCCTTTGATTCCCAAATTGATGTGCCGTAGGAACAATTTTCGTTTCCATTAGCGGCAAAGATAAGGTAGCAATCTTTGTTGTCACTCGCCCTGTTGGTGTAATCACTATTTACGACATTCCCCTGTTGAATAATTCCCATCCGAGGCACCTTAAGAAACAATTCTTTAAACTGCTCAAAAAACGGTTTTGAAAAATCATAATCTTTTCTGTGCTGCATCGCATCCCATTCGTCAGACCACCAGCAAGAATAGCAATAAACAGTGTAAGGACTTTTCGGCGGAAAAATCAAGATTTTTTCTTTTCCGCAAAGATCGCACTTTCTTTTAAAAAGCGACCTCTCATTTCTCCAAGACAAACGTTTAATAAGCCTGCACTCCGGGCACCAGGTCGGAGGCGGCACTTTCATCTTTTCATAAAATGCAAAATCATCGGACTCAATTACAAAGTCCTTCTTGCAATTCTGGCAATTACAAATTTCCTGTTGCATATTATTTTAAAAGATTAGTTATAATTTTTATTAATTTGTCTTTTTCTTTAGGGTCCGAAACTGCAATCAAAAGTGCGAGCGCTGTTAGCGCGTTATCGTTTATTTTCTTTTCGCCGGTTTCGCGATAAAGATATTCGTTTTTGTCTAAAAAATAAACAAATAAAAACGCAGCAGTTCTTTTGTTACCGTCAACAAACGGATGGTCTTTTATTATAAAATACAAAAGATGAGCTGCTTTTTCTTCAATACTTGGATAGAGTTCTTTTTTGTCAAAAGTTTGATAAATAGCGCCCATAAGTCCTTTCAATTTTTCTCCATTTTCTTGGCCAAAAAATTCGCCGGCTTCTTTTTTGTTTGTTAATTCTCTTTTAACTTCAACAACAACCTTCCCGACATTAGCATAATTTAAAACAAACCTTTCCTTTCCGGCTTTTGCCGTAGAAAGTTTTTCTTTATCATATTGTTCGAGCAATGTCAGGGTTTTTGAATAATCCCCCAACAAACTCAAAATCTCCTGTTCTTGTCCGGCCATTAATTCGTGCTTTGATTTTTGTTTTAAAAAGTCAACTGCGTTTTGTAATTCCTTAAATTTACTTTCCGCTTCAAGCAATCTTTTTTCATGGACAACATATCCTTTCAATAAATACTGCCTCAACGTATCGGTCGCCCAAACCCTAAACTGTGTAGCGCGTTTTGAGTTAACTCTATAACCAACTGAAATAATTATATCTAGATTATAAAACTTGGTTTTATATGTTTTACCATCTGCGGCAGTATGTGCAAAAATTGCACATACTGAATTTTCATCTAATTCTCCGTCTTTAAATATATTTCTTATATGCTTTGTTATGACGCTTCTTTCAGAACCAAAAAGCTTAGCAATTTGCTCTTGTGTAAGCCAAATAGTTTCATTATCTAACGAAACGTCAATTTTTACTTTTTTATCAGGAGTTTGATATATAATAATTTCTCCCTTTTTCGGTTCGTTCTTCATATTTTTATGCTACTTCTTGTTGATAACATTGTTCGCAGTAAATAATCTCTTTGCGGTCTGGGGCATAAGGACTCTCGAATTCATTTGGGCAATGTCCGTCAGAATGAAAATGCTTTACGGTGTTTGTATAAATTCCATTATCAGATTTTGCGCCAAAACACTGGCACTTCCTGCGCCACAGTTTTAAAGGATTCCTCTTCCGCAACCTTTGATAATGACGGCAATTCGGGCACAAATGAGGAATGGGCACATTCAGTTGTTTATATAATAATAATTCTGCTGAAGTAATCTTAAACGCACCTGTGCAATTTTCATCACATCCTAACTTATGCTCGCACTCGATTATCTCGTTTGTTATTTCTTTCGATGTGACGGCAATGGTTTCTGGAATATTTTCTGCTTTTATGGTTGGCGCATAGTTTCTCTGCGTTTGACTTTCATATAAGAGGCCCCTAGACAAAATCTCATCTTTTTTCAAAGGAAAATATTCTTGGGCAACTGTTTCATTATATGCATATGGAGAAAATTCCATTGGAAAAAAATCGCCAAATTTATAAACTCTGCCTGCAGAATCTGTATAGGGCGTTTCATCCATGTGCTTTTTTATTTTAGACACAAGCATCTCATATTCTTCTTTTGTATATTGTTTGTTAAAAATGCAGTACTGCTTATTCATCAACCCAGCTGAACCAAAAAGATTATGGCAATTCCGGCAGTTAAATGAATACTCAATGTCATGGGACGAAGAAATCCAAAAAGAAAGCTTTATATTGCCAGAATCTGCAAATACAGCAAACGAATTATAAATCAACTCAGCGTGATGGCCCGCATGGTTACAGCGCCTTGAATCTCTAAGGCCCCATCCTGCCAAAAACGTGTCTTTAACATGCTCGGCGGGCCCATGCACGTCAAAACTGTTAAACACATCCCTAACCTCAAAAAGAGTATCGCCTGTGCAATCGACTGACTTTAAAATCCTGGCAAACTTATGGGGCGTGGCCAGTTCTAATTTCTCAAACTCTTTTCTAAATTCCCTAATGCCTGAATTGCTATCTAAATTCAACTCGCTTATTTTTTTTATATACTCTTCTTTAGAATACGGCTGATTTAAGATGTGATAATTTTTATTTCGAAGACCCACGCAACCCACACAGTTTGAGCATCCCACGCAATCGTACAAAAATGCAGAGTCTGTGCAGCCTACAGCATATTTACTCCATTTAACATTAAAACAATTATCTGTATCTACAACTTCATAGCAAAGCTCGCACTTATTCGTAAAATACATGTCTGAACTGCTCTTGCTATAAAAATTAAACCCGGAATAAAGACAATCTTCATTAAAATCGCCGCCAAACACTAAATAACAATTCTTGTTATCCGTTGTGTAGTTACAGTATTCGCTGTTTACAGCATTAAAATTCATAAGGGATGGCACAGGAACCTCGCGAAACAAATCCAAAAATTGCTTAAAAAACGACTTTGAAAAGTCGTAATCGCGGCCATATACCGTTGGGTCCCATTTATCTGTCCACCAAAAATCCCTGTCATAAACAACGGCTTTTGCTGAAGGAGAGTAAATTGAAAGCATCTCCTCGTTATGCCCTTGTGCATCGCATTTCCTTTTATGTAAATTGCGCTCGTTTCTAAATGCTAATCTTTGTTGCAACTGACAGGCAAAACAAACCACCGGCGCCGGCACTTTCATCTTTTCATAAAACGCAAAATCATCGGGCTCAACAACAAAGTCCTTTTTGCAGTTTTGACATTGTTTGGTTTCTGATTCCACTTATGTTAAATTAACGGTTCTTCTGGCTTCGCCTCGCCGGCTTGTCCCACCGAAGATTTATCGGAGACGGAAGCTTGTGGCCCCTTCCCTTTTCCTTCAATTATGGATTTTTCATGCGAGCTTCTCATAATTTTTGACTCTTCTTCTTCCATAAGTTTCTTTGCGGCTTCAGCTGAAATAGTATATTTTTCGCGCGATCGCTTTACGATCTCATCCTTAAAAGATTCGTGGTTTGACGGCAAAACTTTAAGAGTTTCGGCGGAAAATGGGTCATACGCCTCACCGTCAATAGTTTCTTTGATATAAAAATTCTGAACTCCCAGGTTTACCATGTCTTTAACGCCGAATATCGGCGCCATTTCCGGCTCCAATTTAACTGCATCTTCACCGCCCACTCTAAACACAATAATGGTTCCTGTATTTCCCAAAACTGCCTGCTGGACTTTAGGAATAAGCTGTCCCATATATTGGTGGGCCACGGTAAGGCAAAGGCCGTATTTGCGGGCTTCCGAGTATAGGTTTTCAAAGGTTTCGGTCATAAGATTATGGAACTCATCAACATAGAGATAATAATCTTTTCTTTCGTCTTCCGGCAGCGCGGCTCGCGCCATTCCCGCTTGTTTGATTTTCGTAATAAACATTGAGCCAAAAAAACTGGAGTTCTCCTCTCCTAACTTGCCTTTGGATAAATTAATTAAAATAATTTTTCCTTCGTTCATTAATTTTTCCAAATCAACTTTATTTTCTTCCTGACCAAAAATGCCACGCAATGCCGGGTCTGACAGAAACTGCGCCAGTTTATTCACCAGCGGAATGATGGCTTCGGTATCATATTTTTCCGACCAGTCAGCAAACTCAATGGCCCAGAATCTTTTAACCATGTCGTCTTGAATATATTCAACCACCAGCTGGCGGTAATTTCTATCGGTGAGCATGGAGATCATGCCTCGCATGGTGCCATGCGGATAATCCAAAAGCGCCAGACAAGTGAAGCGGAATACGTGTTCAAGCCTGGGCGTCCAGTTGGCGCCGAACTGCCTTTCCAGCACTTCAATTAATCCTTGTGTTAGCTGATGCTTAAATGCCGGATCAATATTAGCTAAAGGATTAAAAGAAATAGGATATTTAGAATCAGAGGGGTCAATAAGCACCACATCATTTATCCGGTCTTCTGGAATAAAATGCAAAATTTCTTCTATAACGTCGCCGTGAGGGTCAATAAAACAAATACCGTGGTCATACCCAATATCTTGGCGAACAAAAAGCTCCAGAAGTTTTGACTTCCCAACTCCGCTCTTCCCGATAATATACACGTGCCTGCGCCTGTCTACTCTCTTAATTCCAAAAATAAACTTTTGCTCTTGCAAAGCCGCTTCATAATTGGTTTTGCCGATAAAAGAGCAATCTTCTGGCTCTACTGTCCCATACACGGGCAACTCCGGAGGCGGAGGAGCTAATTTAAATCTGCGGATTCTATTTTTATCTGCCATAATAATTTCTAATTTAATTATTAAACTACTTCTTGCTGATAACATTGTTCGCAATAGACTATTTCTGGCCTATCGGGAGCATAGGAGGTTTGAATTTCTTTCCCGCACTTTGCACATTTCCTTGAAAAAAGTTTTAATCCGGTTCTTTGTTTGAGGCGCTCAAATGTTCGGCAATTATGGCAGAGGCGAGGCAATGGCACGCCTAATTTTCGATAGAAGTTAAGCTCATCAGGGGTAATTTTAAAAGCGCTTACACACAGTTGGTCACAATCCTTTCCGGCATGTTCGCACGCAATAATTTCTGAAGTTATAGAATCTTGAACGTCTTTAATATCGCTAGGCAAATCTTTCGCTTGGACTGTTGGTTTATAATTCCTATCCTCCGCGTCATACCATTTATAACCCTGGTTAACCGCTTCTTTTTTACTTAAAGTAAAATATTCTTGAGCCATAGATTCGTTGTAGCTTACCGGACTAAGTTCAGCCGGAAAAAATTCGCCATATTTGTAAATTCTGCCTGCTTTATCTTTATATGGCATAGAATCCATTTGCTCGCGGATTTTTACCACTATAGCTTCATAATCTTCCTTTAGATATTGCTTGTTTAGAATGCAATATTGTTTCTTGCGCAACCCGACACAGCCAAAGAGATAGCTTGAACCGCTGCACATCATAGAATATTCAGTGTCATGGACATTTTCCTGAATAAAAAGAGAGAACTTAACGTTCTGCACGCCTATGCCGCAAGCATGGCATTCATACATCATCTGCCCGTTGTCTCCCCAAATAGACCAGTCATAACAATCCTTTTCGTTCTTTCCTTCTTGAAGGTACTGGCAGAATTTTACATTCTCGGCTTCTCTAACTAAAAATGAATTTTTTGCGTTTTTAGAGTGGCTAATATAATTTCCGCTAACATTTGTATTATGAGTACCCTCAATAAACTTGTTTGGAAATTTCACCCAAAAATCTTGCGCTTGAGATTTTATTTTTTTATATCCTTCATATGAGCCGAGATTTAATTCATTTAATTTAGTTTGGTATTCCTCTTTGGAATATGGCTGGTTCCAAATGTGATATTGTTTATTTCTTAAACCAACACAACCAAGGCAATCAGAACACCCGACACAATTTTTGGAAAACCACAAATTAAGAGAGCTTTCACAATTATTGCAACCAATATTTTTTGTGCCAGAGGTTAACCAAAAACTGTCATAGCAGGTTTCGCATTTTGAAAGATGAGATACATCAACACAGTTGCGGCAGTCAGACATTCCGTGGCTATACATACAGTCCTCAACATAACCGGCATTAAAACAAAGATAGCAGTTTTTCGGTTCTGTAATATTATTGCTGTAATCGCTATTTACACCATTAACAACATTCAAATTTTTCAGCGGAACCTTGTGCAACAATTCATCAAATTGTTCAAAAAATGGGCGGTTAAAATCGTAATCCTGTCCGTATTCCATTGAATCCCATTGGTCTGTCAACCATACCTCTTTTTCATAAACTTTATAACCGGAGTCAGGTGCATACATACTAAAAATATCCTTTTGGCTAAAATCGCTTTTGCGTTTGTAAAGAACCCTTTCGTTTCGGAAAGCCATCCTCCGTTGCGCGCGGCAAAGCCAACAAAACGTCGGCGGCGGAACTTTTATCTTCTCGTAAAAAGCAAAGTCATCGGGCTCGATGGTAAAGTCCTGTTTACAATTTTGACACTGGCGGGTTTCTTGATCCATAATTTTTAATTATTTTATAATAGCTTTTTTGTATAACTTTATCAAGCAAAAAATTACAGGCGTTTTGCTACCATATTTAGCGAAATTTGCTCACAAACCGGTGGAGGCAATCAGCCAATCTTTGAAGTCTCGATTCAGGCGATACAGTGTAATGGTGGCCATGCAAGGAACGCCACCGTGGTAATGCTCTCTGACAATATCCTCTATGTCTTGGACATGTTTATCTATGGTCATAATAATCATAGTTGCCCCCGGAGCCTCGATTATTCCGCCGTTGTCCCGGAAAACTGAATTAGTGAGCATAATATCTACTTTGCCCGCCATTCTTTTTTCCACCAAAATTTTAGCAATGGTTTTGGCCGTATCCAAATTCTGACACGGCACGTAAATAAAAATCATGTGGTTTAATCTTTTAACTTTTACGACCTTTTACCCCGTTAGAAGCCTTTGGCAAAAAAGAATTTTAATCGGTTTTTGAGATATCTTTTCCCCATGCCCGACTTTAAATACTTTTCTCGTGCAAAAGCATCTTTTTTATTTATACAAATTTCGCAATAAATAAGTTTCCATGGTCCCCCGTATTTTGTAGACCTTGTTTCCCCAGAATTATGTTCTAAAATTCTTTTTTGCAAGTCACCAGTTGCTCCTGTATACCACTTTCCATATTTATTTTGTAGAAAATAAGTGTACCACATAAACGGCTTCTAACGGGGTTACACTACTTCTTGATTGTAGCAACTTTTGCATAAAATATCTTTCACTTCCTCTTCGGGATAGTGGGTTTGAAATTCGGCGCCGCATTGAGAGCAGGTTCTTTTGTATAGCCTCAACTGCTTAACCCAACGATTAAACTTTTCTTGAATACGGCAGAATGGACATTTTCTTGGCAAAGGAAAATTCATATTTCTCAAAAAATTCAACTCTGCTTTTATAATTTTAAATCCCTTTTTGCAATTTTGACATTCTATTACTTCGTTCAAAATCTCGTCAGAAGCATCTTTTATGTGGTCTGGCAAATCGCTGGGTTTTTTTGTAATTTGATATTGCGCGGTTTTTATTTCTGTTCGGTTTTGTGGATAAAAACTCTGAGCAATTGTGTCATTATATGAAAACGGACTCAAGGACATAGGAAAAAATTCTCCGTATTCTTTTTTTTCTTTCATCTGTTCAATAATTTTTGCCTTAAGTTTTTCAAAATCATCTTTTGAATATTGCTTGTTAAGGATACAATAACTCCCATTTTTAATTGACATACAACCAAAAAGATGAGAAGCGCGACCATAACAAGAAACAGAATATTCAATATCGCGCGCTCCATGCCCGCCGCTAAGGCAGAACTTTAATTCAGATGCCCCCTCGCCGCACGAACAACATTCATAACACAAAGAGACGTTGTTGCCCCAAGCTGTAAAATCATATGTGTCTTTAATCGGCGAAAGATAAGCCAAAGAAATATATTTTGAATTCTCAGCTCCTTCTACCTCAAAACATTGCTGGCAATTTTTGGATTGAAAAACATAGCTGCCCAGGCAATTAACCGAAAAATCATCATACGCGGGACGAGGCGGAAATTTTTTCCAATGCTCCTCTGCTTGTCCCTTAATCTCCTGATATGTTGCATATGAACCTAAATCCCATTTTTTAATTTCCTCAAAATAAGTTTCTTTGGTATAAGGTTTATTAAAAATATAATA
>Ga0209541_10007257_pt1 | contig 18691 bp, 22 predicted proteins | sample RifCSPlowO2_01_FD_184027 | JGI IMG/M metagenome (GOLD analysis project Ga0209541, IMG submission 184027) | Groundwater microbial communities from Rifle, Colorado - Rifle CSP2_plank lowO2_0.1 (SPAdes) (version 2) | ecosystem: Environmental > Aquatic > Deep subsurface > Groundwater | place... | reverse complement strand
CGACTTCCACCTTGTATATGATGTGTTACCTTAAGGACTATGAATTGCAATATATAATCCTCGCATATAATAAAATTAATAGGTAATGTTATATAAAAAACTTTCTATTAGAAAAAATGTATCCGCCCTGACCGGGACTTTCAGACCTTTTTCTCAGCTTTTTTGGTGAAGCTTTTTTTCTAAAAAAGGTTCTTTCGAACCCGGGTCCTTGCCTTTCTTTAATCTTTTTGGTGAAGCTTTTTCCCAAAAAGGTTCCGACAGGGCAAGATCATAGGCCGGACTAGACCATCAGGGCTTAATAACAAATAATTCTAAACCTCTTTATAAATTTTATTAAAATATTAGGTAAAAAGCGTAATAACACCATAATAATTATTAATATAACATTCCTTATTCTCTAAAATGGTAAACCTAATACAAAGATTCAGGCCAAAAGGAATAGCTGTAACAGATTTATCAGCTCAATTATGGTGTGAAAAACAGTTAGAATTTACACTTGATAAAGGGAGAAAAGAAACAAAAGAGATGAAAATTGGTAAGGATAGACATAGAAAACTGCACGAAGAAGTAGCTGTATTAGTTAAAGTAGAGCCAAAAACATTTGTAGATGTTATTGCTTTAAAGTTGCATAATTCTAAAGTAGGATTAAACAGACTAATCACTAGCGGCATGACTAGGGAAATACCACTTTTTGGAAGAATAAATTCTTTATTTGTTACAGGTATAACTGATGAACTCTATTTAAAAGGAAGTTACTTTCTTATATTAGATACTAAAACAAGACAAAGAGATTCTATGCCAACAGAAGCACAAAAAAGAACAACAAGATTTCAATTAATGCTTTATAATAGATTAATACAAGATTTAATATCCAAGAAATTTACAGCAGAAGATCTATTAAATTTTTATGAGTTTAAACCCTCAGATAGTATATCTAATGGTCTTAAAGAACAAATAAAAGATATGAATGAAGAAATAGAGCCAAATATTAAGCAATTATGTGATGAAACCTTTAGATTATTTCAAAGACTGCCTTATCCAGAAAAATTAATGCAAATAAGATACGAATATCAGCAAAATAAAAAACTAATTGGAAAGGATGAGTTTATTTTTGATGATTCTACTTTTAATAAAGATTGCAATTTTGTTGAAGAATTTTGGTTGGGTAAAAGAAATGCTATTCCAGTTGGAATAAATAATTCATGGAAATGCAATTTTTGTGAATTCAATGATGCATGTGAAGAAAAGCCCATTAAAAAACAAAACATTTATAAGTAAATTTTGAGGTTTTTATTGTATCCGGCGGTAGCTCAATGGTAGAGCACACGGCTGTAGCAATGGATGGAGATTCTTGAAACAAGAAAACTGTGAAAATCCATCAGCTGTGGTTACCGTGGGGTTGGGGGTTCAACAATTAGAACTTAATACAAGTTTAAAAAGGGTAAAACCTTTCTAATGAGAAAATCCCTCTCGCCGGATATTATAAAACACAAACTTCTAAATTTTCTTCTTCACATAAACCTTTAAGAAGTTCTAAACACCTTTCGCTCAGTTTATCAGGAGTAATTCCATCTCTATCTTTAACATCTAAAACACTTCTTAAAACAAGACTATCAAAACCCTCACTTACCCTAATAAAAACATAATGGCTAGATACATCTCTATAAATAACTCCAGGAAGTTCAGAAATTCCTTTTGCATTAGGATCAACAACACAATATCCAGTATCACACTTTACAATATCATACATTTTAAAATCCACAGAAAACAAAAATATATAAATTTTACTGTTTTGTAAATAAATTTATCATAAAGTAAAAATGAATTTAGAAGAAATAACACAACAAATTGTTAGTGAAAATGGAAACGATCGTAAAACTGGATTTTATAACCTAGATCTATTACCCGAAGAAAAACAAAAACAAGTTATTAAATCAGCGCTTAGTGCACATATTGGGGATGATAGATTATTAGAATACAATAATTCAAGTATTGCTGCAGTTGAGCTTTTAAAAAAAGTAAACGAGTTAGGATATACCACTAATTTTGCTGATGAAATAACCAAACTCTTTGATTTGTGTAAAGGCACACCAACAAATAAAGCAAAAAGGATCTATAACGCTTGTGTTTCTTGTAACAAAGATCTAGCATCATTAAAAGAATCAGATTATGTTAGGATAAAATCAAAAAGAGGAAAAACCACATTTTGGAAACCCAAAAATTAACTAACTAGCACACCTGACCAGGAGGGCATACATATATTTCAATATCTATTTCATCACTCTCTCCGCCATCATCACATACAAGTTTTGCAGAATGCATACCTAATCCCATAATCCAATTATCTCTTGTTTGACAAGTTCCATCTCCATCATTATCTGTAGTAACAGAACATGTGTCACGCCAACCATTTGGATTCTGCTTATTAAGTAAGTTAACAGAACATAATAAAATTAGAAGATAGTTTTGAAAAAATAAAAATAGATAACGATTTAAGAAAAGATCTGAAAAGAGTTGAAAAGAAAAATTCTGATTTAAGAATAGTTTTAAATGAAAAAGATGCTCTAGAGAAAAGCAAAAAATGGTTTCTAGAACTTTGGAAAGAAAGTAAAAAAGATTTTGACAGAAGATTAAAGTTGTGGAAAGAAAAATGTTATACAATTAGTGCGTATCTGGAAAGAGAATTGATTGCAGTGCATATTGCAATGGAAGAAAAAGATTGTGTATACTATTTTGGTTGCTGGTGGAACAGAAAATACAAGAATAGAAGTGTTCCTATCTTCTTGCTTAAAAAAGATATTGAAGATGCTATAAGAAGAAAAGTAAAATACTATGATCTTGAAATAGGAGATGAATCCTATAAGAAAAAATGGAGAGTAATAGAAAAACCAACAAAGTACTACACAGTTCTAACTAAAAAAATGGCAGATTACCTAGGTGTTGAAGAGTATATTAAAATTAAATAAATTTCTAAACATTTTTTAATCTTTTATATATTTTATTCAAAAAAACTAATACTTTTTTAGCATATTCTTTATCAAAACTTTTCCCATAATATAAAATACCATTTCTAAAGTATCTTAATTGATCAGCAAATTCAACTTCTGTATCTTTAAAACCTATTTCTTTTAAATAAGAAACCTCTGATTCATGTGCTCCAATACCAGAAGAACTAAACCCGTCTAAAAACATTTTCGCTCTAATTAATTCCATAATAATATCATAGCAATTTTTAATTATATAATTCGCATTTTGATTGTTTAACCCAATCCTCTCAATAATCCCAGTTAAAACATTATAAGATTCTTCTGCTTCTTTTATCAAGGATTTTGCCCTTGATACATCAGGAGTTTGCTTTTTTATAATACCTTCTCTCAAATATTCCTCAAACAATTTCACAGTTCAATCCCCCCAAATAAGATAATTCCATTAAGTATGTTCTCTTTTAACTCTTTTTTCATTTCTTTTAAAGATGGATAAAAATGCAGAAATATTCTCCTTTCAAGCAATTTATCAAATTTTATTAAATCTATTTTTTTTTCCTTGCCAATAATAGCAATATCAATATCAGATTTAATTGTATCCTCTCCTTTTGAATAACTGCCAAATAAGATGATTGTAGAACCCGGGAATTTTTCTTCTAAAAACCCTAATAATCCAGATTCATAGATTAATTTCAGGTTTTCAACTCTTTTAAATCCTACTGCTTTATCCCTATTAAGTTGAATAGAAGTAAGATTCATTTCTTTGCTTTTACTTACTATTACTATCTTCTCTTTGTCTAATAAATAAAGAGCCTTAGCTACTGCAGTAGGGGAAACATTTAGAATCCTGGCTATACCTCTCTGGTTTAAAGATATACCTGCTTTAATGCATAATAATCTAAAAATTTCATTTTGAAGTTTTGTAAACTTTAGTTTATACATGTCCATTTTAGTTTAAATGTATAAACTTATATTTAAACGTTTCTGTTATTCTAAAGATAAAATAATTGTTATAACAAAATATATAAGGGTAAATGGGTTAGTTTATTAAATGAAAAGTGTGGCAGTAAATAAAACAGAGACTTATAAAAAAAGTTTAGAAGATTTAGACAATGAAGTAAAAAAGAGGGTTGAAAGAAAAGTTGAGGGGTTAAAGGGGAATCCTGAATTAGGAAAGCCACAAAAATACATTAGTGGATTATGGGCATTACATATAGGTAAATATAGAGTTTTTTATACATACTCTAAAGAATCTGTTGACGTATTGCTTGTTTGGGTACTAGACATATTCCATAAAAAAGAATTAAATGGACATTATCCGAAAGTTTTTGGTGAATTAAGAAAGTTAATCGATAAAATAAAAGAAATAAAAACTAAATGAATTAACTACTAGTATACCTACCATGTTTGATGTCATCAAGAGCGTCATTTAACTTTTTAATAATCTTCTCATTAGACAAAATGGTCAAAGCTTCTTTTAATTCTTTATTTTCTTCTTTTAATTCTTCAAATTTTTTAGATAATTCTTTCTGAGTCATTTTAATATTAAATAAATAACCTCCGGCCCCTTTACACCCATACTACTTCTAAAATTTGACATATATATAAACTTATTCTTTCCTCAACCTAACAAACAATAAAATCCTTACTATTATTAATAACATCAAACTCTTCCCAACCTAAAGTTGCTCTTTGAACTTTAATCATTTCACCTATGCCTTGAAAAAAGAGCAGTTAAAAAGTTTGATTTGTCAGTAACTTCTTTCCCTCTTTTATTTTTATACTTAATAACAGCCTTAGGTAATTGTAATTTCCCAACAATCCTCAAAGTACTATAAATCTCATAAGAAAATACTCTCTCTGTCCCACTCTCAAAATCAGGAATAATCCATTCTATATTAGTACCAGTTACATGTTTTACAATTTTAGTTGGTTTTACAGAACAATTCTGTTCAGAAGCATAAAGAAACCCAGGTAAAGTATCAATAACTCTCGCATTCTTTAAATCATAATTTTTATTATTTTTAATAAACAAAGTAATCTTATACCTTTTACCGCCATCAATTACTAAAACCTCAATTTTTTTCTTAATTGAAACCCTATTCTTCATAACAACATAAACCATAACAACAAACAATACTAAACATAAAAACTCTAAAACAGAAGGTCTGTAATCAGTATAAACACTTATAGTATACTCTTTCCCAGGTTTTAATTCAAATTCCCAAGCATAAACACCACCTTTAACTCTTGTTGGACTAGGACTTGTTCTGGAAAAGAACCCCTTCAAAGGAGGTATCTCTAAAACAATAGATTCTTTACTAAGACTATTTCCATCATTGATTCTTGAAACTTTATAAACACTATATAGTATACCTTTCTCAAAAACCTCTTTATCCTTTACATCAATAGAATTAACAACCTTTATTTTTTTACTACTTATTCCAATTGATTTACCACTCTCAAAAATCTCAACTTTTAAAACATGCTCTCCTGGTTTTGTTTTCTTATCAAATTTAACAAGAACATCCTGCTCAGCAACCCCTTTATAACCTAAATCCATAAAAAAACTCTTATTCAATCCATCACTAGTCAACCTAACTTCTATATTTTTTAAATCTTTAAGCCCCTTATTCTTAAAATTTAATTTAACAGGAACCTCACTTCTAACATCAATACTCTCAGGAACAGTAATAACACTACTAATAATATTTTCATAATTTTCAACACTAACACTTAAAGGATACTGTATATTCCTGCTCTGGTCATTAAGAGCACTGATCAATAAAACAACTTTGTTAACACCAACACCAACATCTTGTTTTGGTTTTAAATTTACATTAGCAAATTCAGTTTCATCGCCAGAAAGAGACAGCAAATACTCATCTAAATCACTAATCCACTCAGGACTTAAAACAGATATTTTAAATAAATCATACTTCCCTTCATTCTTTACAAGAACCTTAAATTGAGCAGTTTCATCCGGCTTTATAGTGCTTTTTATAGGTGTATCACTAACACTAAAATTCTGTGCATAAGTAAGACTAACACATAAAAGAAATATGAACACTATCAATCCTCTTTTCATAAAAATCCAGAATACTTCTAAATATTTAAAACTTTTTATTAATATACCTCAAACTATCTTTTGATTATCTTTGGTATACCCTCCCTGTAATCCAGTAAAATACTTGGTCTTCTATTCAAAACCCCATTCTCTATAATAATATCAACTCTGTCAAAAATCTCTCTCTCAATATCTTTAATGCTTGTAGCATACTTTTTTCCGCTAATATTAACACTTGTTGTCACAAAAGGAATTTTAGCTTTCCTGACAATTTCAGTAAATTTACAGTTTGGTATTCTAACACCAACAGAATTGCTCCTAAGAGCAACTTCCCTAGCAACAGAATTGCTTGTTTTTCTCTCTAAAATAAAAGTAAACGGTCCTGGCAATTTATTAACATGCTCTTTTTTAAGAACTTTAAAACTCTTGAATATCCACTCCTTGCTTGGTGCAATAACAGAAAACGGTTTCAGTGATCTTTTCTTTATGTCTCTTATTTTTCTAATAGCATAAGAATCCAAAGCATTACATCCTAAACCATAAATAGTATCAGTAGGATAAATAAATATCTTCCCATTCCTCATCTCTTTAATTATCTCTTTTTCATTTATCGCATCAATATTGATTATTCTTGGCATTTTTATAAAAATTTAAGAAGTGGTATTTAAATGTTATTTTTACAATACACAAATATATTTAAAGATTAAATTCTATTATATATAAAAATCCATATTAAAAATTAAAAGGAGGTGTTAGATAAAATGAAAAAAAGTTTAATTTTTCTAGTGATGGTCAATTTAATTTTTGGAATAATTGATGTCGTTTCAGCTACAGATCAAGGAATAGATGTTACTATAGGACAAGATATCCATGTAGTTATAGATCCAGTAACAGTACAATTTGGTACTAATATTCTTCCAGGAACAAACAACAATCCCGCTTTAAATGGACCAATAAGTTTTGATGCTACTGGAAGTAATGTAGGTGTAACAATACAAGTTACGGCCGTAACAAGTCCACCATTTGACACTGGTCTAAAATTAGATAATGTATTACCTACTACAAAAATATTTAATTTACCGTGTGTTTTAGTCAGTAATATCTGTACATATGCACCAGTAACCACAGTTCCTACATTAGATGTACCAATAGGTTCTCCTGCAGGAACAAAATCAGGAACAATAACATATACTATAACCGGACCACCTTAAAATGCGTTTATTTTTTTTATTTTTTTTAATATTAATAATATATATATATATAGGTGAAACCCTAGCTATTGGGTTTTCTCCTAGCAATCTTATTTTCGATTTAGAACAAGATAAAGAAGAATGTAGAACAATAAGTTTAAACTCAGATTCAGAAACAATAACATTATCAGATAAATGGGCAGAAAATAAAGATATAGAATGGAAAGTAAATCTATTTGATATAGATGCATCTTATCATGGAATCTCTATTTCTTATCCAGAAGAACTTAGCTTAAATGAAAGAGAAGTAAAAGTCTGTTTATCAGGAAATAAAATAGGGGAGTATCACGGTATTATTTTACTAAGAGAAGAACAAAAAGGAACTTCTATAATAGAAATGGGAATTTGGCTAAAAGCAATAATAAATGAAAAGCAAGAATCCTCCCCTAATACTATCAAAAATAGCTCAGAAGTAAATAATGGTGGTGGTAGTACAAGTAATTCTCAGGTTATTAAAAATCCTGCAATAATAAATGAAATACAAGAATCTCCTCCTAACAGTACCGAAGATCTTTCAGAAGTAAGCAACACAAATAACTCTCAAGTTATTAACAATACAGAAGAATCTAACATAAATGAGAAAGGTTCCAAAATAACCGGGGCTGTAATTAGAATTAATAATAAAGAAAATAGAATATGGGCCATACTAATCATTTCTGGAGTTTTGGTGGGTTTATTAGTCTATTACAAAAAAAGGAGAAAAAATTGAAGAAAATATTATTAATAGTTTTAGGGATACTATTAATTGGAAGTGTATCTGCTTTAGTTGCACATCAAAACGTAACAGCCACAATTTTACCTGGAGAAATATATATTCACAGTCCTGTTCAAAATGCTGTTTATCCTGAAAGAATGGTACTAATTAATCTTAGTATGAGTAGTAAAGTAAAATATTTTAAATATGGTGATAATGGAGGTAGTTTAAAAACTTTATGTAGAGAATGTAATTCTTATTCTAAGAAAAAACCTTTTGGAGATGGTTTTCATCAGCTAATTATATACGGGTTATTTGAAAAGGGTAATATAAGTCACTCTATAAATTTTTTAGTTGATTCAAAAAAACCAAGAATAATAAGAAGTGAACCTAAAAGAGATGAAGTAACAAATGGTTCTAATTTTTATATTAAGTATAGTGAAGAAAATTTAAAAGAAATTTTAATTAACTTTAATCCTTCTTTAGTTCTAAGTAATTGTAATGAATCTGGAAAAGATAAAGAGTGTTTCTTTGATTTAGACTTAACAGCTTATGATGGACAATATATTAATTACTCATTTAATGTTTCTGATTATATAAGAAGTGTTCAGTCTAAAAATATAAAAGTAAAAGTGGACACAAGTTCTCCTATAATAACTATAAAGTCCCCCTTAAATTCCGAATATGGAAAAAGAATTTTGTTTGATTTGCAGGTTAATGAGAAAGTTAAATTACAATACTCAGACAATAATGAAAATTGGAGAAGTTTATGTACAAATTGTCAAAGATACAATAGAACAAGATTCTTTAAACTAGGAAATCATAATGTTTTAATAAGAGCAATAGATAAGGCTGGGAATTCTGACTTAGAAGAGATTAATTTTGTTGTAGCCTAATTAATAGTAAAAACTAAACAATTTTACTAACATGATCTTCTTTAACAATCTTTATCACTTTATCAACAAAACTCTCTATTTTGCTCTCATGACTCACAATAATTACTTGTTGTAATTTTAATTCATCTAAAACAATTTTTATTCTGTCTAATTGGTCATCAGAAAAACCATCAGTAGGCTCATCTAATATTAATAAATCACTTGTCTTAATAACACTAATTAAATTATTTATAACCTGGTTTAAAGCTAATCTATATGACAAAGCAGCAGCAGTTTTCTCCCCGCCAGATAAAAACTCATAACTTATTTCATAGCCATTCTGCTCTATTTTTGGACTAAAATCGTCATCTAAGCTAATCTTTAATCCTTCATCCCAGATTAGTATACTAAACCAATTCTTAAACAATTCATTAAAATCATTATAAACTCTTAATAAAACTTTTTTCTCCATAACATCCAAAACATTCATAAAATAATTATCAAGAAAATCCCTTACATCATTAAGATTTGTAATACTCTCTTTAATTTTATCCTTTCTTTCAATCTCTTCAATTAGTTTATTCAAAACCTCTTTTAAATTCTTAATCTCTCTATCAAAACTTACTTTATCAATATCCAAATTTCTCTTCATATCCAACAAAGAATTCAATTCTTCCCTAACATATTTATACTCAGTTTCAACATCCATCAATTTACTAATCTTCTCTTCTAAAACCTTTATACTACCACTAAACTCACTCACTTCACTCTTTAAACCATTCTGTATCTTTTTTATGTTTTCAAACCTATTGCTTTTCTCTTCTAAATTATCTAACTTTAATCTAATAATTAAATTTTCTTTATCCTTCTTCCTCAACTCTTCTAATTCTTTTTTATTATTCCTTAAAAAATTATCAATTTCTAAGGATTTTTCTTCAAAATTCCTCAATTCTTTCTCAAATCCTTCAATTTTCTTATTCTCATTACTAATTAAATCACTTTTATAACTTAAATCAACTGATTGTTTGCATGTCGGACAAACATCTAATTCATTTATCTCGTTTTTAAAATTCTTACTATTCTTTATTTTAATCCTAAACTCACTAACACAATTCAAAATCTCCTTATACTTTTTCTCATTTACTCCAATCTCTTTTTCCTTATCAATAATATCTTTCGTAAAATCAAAAAATTCTTTTTTAATGCTACTTAATTCAAAAATTTCTTTTTCTAATTTCTCCAATTCACTCAAATTACTCTTAAAATTCTCTTTTTTATTCTTCAAATGAATTTTAGCAACAACTAACTCATTTTTCAACTCACTAAATTCCTTAATTCTCCCTTCAATTTCTTTTAATTTCTCTTCTTTACTCTCCATTTTCTTAACAATTTCACTAACATCAAGATTTACATTACTCAAATTTTCATTTAATTCTAAAACTCTTCCTTCCTTCTCTTTTTTTTCTATTTTTTTATCCTCTAAATCAATAATAAACCCGCTAAAGAACTTTATTTTTTCTTTTAATCTGCTCAAAAACTTTTCATTGTTTTCCTTTATCCGTTTATACTTATCAATTCCAAAAACTCTTCTTAACGTATCCAATCTTATCTCTCTATCACCTAGCAAAATAGCTTTCATTTCTTCCTGAGGTGTATAAACAGTATATCTGTAAACTAAAGATTTACTTTTAGTTAACAAATCTCTAGGATAATTTAACAAATTTAAAACACTATCTTTTATTTCTAAAGCAGTCCCATCTTTTTTCACACCATTCAAAATTATATAACCCGCATTCTGGACAATACTATCATTCCTTCTTTTTAAATTTCTTTTAACAACAACATTTTTACCATCAATTTCAAAATATAATTCAACACCACCAACATTTTTTCCATTTCTCAATAAAGAACCACCGCTCAAACTTCCTTTTCTTAATCCAAATAAAGCAAAATCAATAGCCAATAAAATAGTGCTCTTCCCACTTCCAATATCCCCACTTAATAAAACACTTCCTTCTGGAAATTCAATCTCCTCACTCAAATAACTTCTAATATTCTGTAATTTAATTTTATTTAATCTCATTCCAAACCTCTTTTAATTTTAACACTTCAATTACTTCCTTAATTAACCTATTTTCAAAATCCAAAACCTTCTCTCCTTCACCCTTTTCTTTATCAAAAGTTTTCATTAAAATTTCAACAACTTTTTCATAGTCTACAAAATCAGTTTTATGTTCATTAATAACATTTGATTCTATTTCATCTATACTACTACCATCAACTTTCAATTCTTCAAAAACCTTGCTTGTTAATTTACTAACATTCCTTAAAACAACAAAAGCACCACTATCATAAAACAAATTCTCAATTTTCTTAAAATTGATATCACTTGGTTTACCCTTTTCCAAAACTCCCTCAATCCTTAAAGTTATAATTTTGTTTTCAATTTCAAAAGCCAAACTTTCAATCTCTCTTTCAACATCCAAAACACCTTTACCACCAACATCAACTAAAAAACTTGAAACATCATGAAATTTTAAATCTACAAACCTTAAGTTTAATTTATCATCAACAATATAAAAACCACCGTGTCCTAGTTTTTCTAATTCACCAAAGTTATTAGGAAACAAAGGTCCAGGATAAGTTACTAAACCGTAATTATCTATAAATTTACTAAAAACAAAATGTGGATGCCCGCCAGCATAATATTTAAAATTTTTTGGCAAAGAAAATAAACTCTCGCCATCAATTTTTTCAAACTCTTTTGGTTTTAATTCATTTAATAAGCTATGAAACATAAAAATCTTAAACCCCTCTTCTCTTTCCAACTCTTCCCTATTTAACTCTAAATAATCTGTTTTCTCTAAACCGCCTTTTCTCCCTAATATCCCAGTTATTTTAACACCTGTCTTATCCTGAAAAAACTTTGATTTGCCATTCTCAAATTTCATAACATTAACAATTAAACCCGAACTCTCTAAAACATCCAGCATTGTTTTTCCACTCGGACTAAAATCATGACTACCAGGAACAACATAAACCCCAATATTTTTAACTTTTAATTTCCTAAGTATCAAAGCAACCTCTTTTAAAATATCAATAGAAGGCAAAGCAGTATTAAACAAATCCCCAGAGATTAAAACAAAACCAACATTCTCTTTTATACAAATATCAACAGCCTCTCTAAATATCCTAATACCTAAATTCTTTAATTTTTCCTCTCTCCAGCCACCAATATGGCAATCAGCAAAATGAGCAAATTTCATATAAGAATTTAAGAAAAATAAACTTATAAAGTTACATATACTCTTTTATATATTTTAAAGAATATCTACCAATAACTACTATAAAATAACAAAACTACAATAAAAATATTTTTATATAACCTCTTCTATGAAGAGGATTATGGTTCTAGAAACAGTTAAAAAAAGGGTTATAAAGAAGATTATAAACTTGATTCTAAATGTTTCTGATAAAAATTTAGTTAAAGCTATTGAAATAAGTGAAAAATTTTTCATTAAGAATAAAGACATTTTAACTCAAACAAAAACTCTTAAAAAAGCCTTTAAAGAAAACCATCCATCATTGCAACTAGTTAAAAACACATTCAAAAGAATTTCACCAAATTGCAAGAATAAATTAATTGAAAATTTCTTTATTAATGCAGGAATATTCAGTTCCCAAAAACAAAAAAAACTCAAAGAAAAGCTTGGCTTTGGTTTACCATTCTTTTTTGTAATTAGTCCAACAGCAAAATGCAACTTAAGCTGTGTTGGTTGTTACGCTCACGAATACGCAAAACACAAGGGTCTTAGTTTTAAAGAAGTAGATAGAATTCTAAAAGAAGCAAAACAATTAGGAATATACTTTATCACTATCTCTGGTGGAGAACCATTTATATGGCCACATCTATTCGAAATGTTTGAAAAACACAATGATATGTACTTTCAAGTATACACCAATGGAACTCTAATTAACAAAGATGTTGCAAAAAGACTGGCAAAAGTTGGTAATGCTGCTCCAGCTATCTCAATAGAAGGTTTTAAAAAAGCAACAAATAAGAGAAGAGGAAGCGGTACCTTCACTAAAATAATGCAAACAATGGATAATTTAAGAGAAGCAGGTGCTTTATTTGGATTTTCAGCCACAGTTACAAAACTCAGTGTAGAAGACTTAATGTCAAATGAGTTTATTGATTTAATGATTAAAAAAGGTTGTTCATTTGGTTGGTACTTCCAGTATATACCAATCGGAAAAAAACCAGACACAAGTTTAATGGCTACACCAGATCAAAGAAACAAACTAAGAATAAAATTAAACAAAATAAGAAATACAAAACCTATATTCATTGGTGATTTCTGGGATGATGGCCCTTTTGTGGGTGGTTGCATTGCGGGTGCAAGACAAAAAGGTTACTTCCATATTAATTGCAATGGTGATGTCGAACCCTGTGTTTTCTTCCAATTCTCAGTAGACAACATTAAAGGAAAAAAATTAATTGATGTAATTCAATCGCCATTCTTCAAAGCGATACAAAAGGCACAGCCATACTGTAAAAACAAAAACCTGCTTGCTCCCTGTGCAATAATAGACTATCCGCACATATTAAGAGGGATTGTTAAAGAATACAATGCAAAACCAAGTTATACGGGAAGTGAAGATATAAAAGATGATCCAAAAGTAGTAAGATTCTTAGACAAATACGGAAAAGATTTTAGAAAAATAACAGATCCGATATGGGAAAAGGAACTAAGTAAAAAATACAAACACTGGAAAGACAAATTATAAACAAAAACTTTTATAAACCTAAATTCTAATTTAATACTAATGTTTAAAGAAAAAATTACCAAATTATTAAAAAAAGATTTGGGAGTTGATAAGAACCTTGGTTCTTATCTGGAAATTCCACCAAATCCAATTTTCGGAGATTACGCTATAAACTGTATAAAAATAAAAAAAGATCCAAAAGACTTAGCTAAAAAAATAAAATCAAACATAATAGAAAAAACAGAAATTAAGGGGCCTTACTTAAACTTCTTCATAAACAAAGAACTCCTAACAAAAAAAACAATAAAAGATATACTAAAACAAAAATCAAAATACGGTTCACAAAACATAGGAAAAAACCAAAAGATAATGATAGAATTCAGTTCTCCAAATGCAAATAAACCACTGCACATAGGCCATTTAAGAAACAACATAATTGGTATTACTCTTTCTAATTTACTAGGATTTACAAATCACAAAGTAATAAAAGCTAATTTAATCAATGACAGGGGAATTCATATTTCTCAAACAATGTTAGCTTATAAAAAATGGTATGATAAAAAAAGTCCGCATATGAAATCGGACCACTTTGTAGGTGAACTTTATGTTTTATTTAATAAAAAACTAAAAGAAAATCAAAAACTAGAAGACAAAGCACAAGAATTATTAAAAAAATGGGAGCAAAAAGACAAAGAAACAATTCAGTTATGGAAAAAAATAACTTCTTGGTGCATAGAAGGAATAAAAGAAACTTACAAAGATACAAATATAAAATTTGATGTATGGTTTTATGAATCAAATTTTTATGACAAAGCACTGCCAATAATAAAATACGGATTGCAAAAAAAAGTATTCAAAAAAGAACCCGATAATTCAATAACAATTAATCTAGAAGAATACAACCTGGGTAAAAAAACAATTTTAAGAAGTGATGGAACCTCTATCTACTTTACAAATGATTTAGCACTAACTAAACACAAATTTGAAAAATACAATTTAAATAAATCCTTGTGGGTTGTTGCTTCTGAACAAAACATGTATTTTAAACAATTGTTCAAAACATTTGAATTATTAAATTACAAATGGTCTAAAAAATGTTATCATCTCTCCTACGGTTTAGTGCATTTACCAGAAGGAAAAATGAAATCAAGAGAGGGAAAAGTAATTGACGCAGATAATTTACTAGAAGAAACAATAAAATTAGCAAAAAAAGAAATACAAAAAAGAAGAATAAAAAATAAAATAGAAAAAAGAGCTAAATCAATAGCACTGTCAGCAATAAACTACTCTTTGATAAAACCAGACATTCAAAAAGACATTCTTTTTAATCCAGAAAAAGCAATTTCTTTTGAAGGTGATACCGGCCCTTATATTCAATACGCTTATGCAAGATGCAATTCAATCTTAAAAAAAGTTAAAAAAATAGAAAACAAAATAGTAAAACCAGAAGAACCAGAAGCGATAGAATTAGTAAAATATTTATCAATTTTCCCAGAAATAATAAAAGACTCAACAGCAAAACTAAAGCCAAACTTACTGGCAAATTACATTTACGAATTATCACAAAAATTCAGCAATTTCTATGAAAAATGCCCCTGCATAAACGAACCAAATAAAAACTTGAAAAACACAAAATTACTAATAGTAAAAGCAACAAAACAGGTTATTGAAAATTCTTTGAAATTGTTAAACATAGATGTTCTTGAAGAGATGTAAATTAATTCTCTCCCATAGATGTGTAATATTTGAAAAATCGTTCTTCTAACCTTCGTTCTAAGTTTTGTCTTTTCTTAGAAGACAAAGCTTCAAAAGATCTCCTAGAATGCTCAAGAGATTGTTCAAATAAAGTTCTTGCTTCTGAGGACATTGAATCTTTAAAGTCATCAATAACTGTTAGATTTGATCTTTTAAGAAATGCGTAAAGAAAAGAACTTTCATCAAAGATATGAAAATGTCCGTCAGGATGAACATGACAGGTAATTCCCGGAGATTGAATGATATCATACTTCATATTTAACTCACGAAGACCATGTGCATATATTTTAAAATAAAAAACACTAGGATTACGACTTAAGAGATTAGAATAACGAAGTTTATCTTCACTCACGTCCTTGTCTCTACAAAAACAAACAAACTTTCTTTTTTTATCAACCCAAACAGAATCCGGATCATCTCTAACATGATACTCTTCACAATAATAAGCAGAAGTACCTCTTATCCATTGGAGATTATCATCAGAAGAATCAATGATATCACTAAAATGATCTTCACAAAGAGTATGTGTTTCTTTGTCTTTAAAAACAAGAATTAATCTTTTAATTAAAATATCTACCTTTCTTCCATGATATAATTTATTATATTCATATCCTTTTGGGTTTAAAGAGTTTTCAGCTACACCAAAAATAATATCATCAATTTCATCAGGCATTTTATAATATATTAACAAAACGGATATATAAATATAATAGTAATTCAATCATAACTTTTCAGTTATACACCAAAAATCTTTTAAATACAAAAATCAAACCTATTTTTAATGGTCAACAAGGCAATAATCACATTCATAAAAGAAGAATTAGCCAACAATCGTCCAAAAGAAGCCATAAAAATGGACTTACTTAATTCTGACTATTCTTTAAAAGAAGTGCAGGAAGCATTTAAGTCCTTAAGACAAAAAGAATTTTCAAGAGAAGTAACAGAAGAAAAAACAGATAAATTACTAATAACCTTCTTCTTAATTTTTATGATAGTTCTATCCGTTTCAATATTCCTTAATTTTAAATATGTAAAAGATTTAAAAAATTGCCAACCAAAACAAGTAGATTTAATGGGTCTAAACTTAGTAAAAACAGAGTTTTGTAAACAAGCACAAATAATTTTAACAATTCTAAGAATTAATATTATATTAACAGGAATGGCATCAGCCTACTTAGGATTTTTACTAATAAAATCTTAAATAACTATTTTCTTGCCATTACTTATAATATGCAAATTTTTTCCTTCTTTATAATCCATCTCTTTGGCCAAATTCCCTAAAGCATTTAACTTCACACTATCCCCGTGTGCAGGTATTACATTCTTAGGATTTAACATATTTATCAAATCCCTGTGGTCTTCTTTTGAAGCGTGTCCAGATACATGAATGTCCTTAAACAATCTAACATATTTATTTTTTAATTTAGATTCAATAATTCCCCTATTCTTAATATTTGTTTCAGAAGGAATAGTAGCACAAGAAAATATAACGTGGTCATCCTTCAAAAATCTAAATGGCATCTCATCATTAACCAATCTGCTTAAAACAGATTTTGGTTCACCCTGATTACCAGTACAAACAATCAAATACCTGCCTCTTCCATCTTTTTCAATGTAACTCAATTTACTTTTTATCTTGCTTTTAAAACCAATAACTTCTACACCTTTAAATTTGACTAAATTTAATTTCTCAGCAGCACTTACATATTTATTCAAACTTCTTCCTAAAAAAACAATTTTCCTGTTAATTTTCCTGCCAAATTCAACTATACTTTTTAATCTTGCAATATGAGAAGAAAATGTAGTAACAATAATCGCATTGCCTCTATTGCTTGTACCCATTAAAACATCTCTTAACATCTCTCTGGCAACTTTTTCAGAAGGAGTTTTTCCATCTCTCTCTGCCCTGGTACAATCAACAATCAAACCAGCTACACCCTTTTTTCCTAATTCTCTTAATCTATTATAATTTGGTTTAACACCAATAACCGGATGATTGTCAAACTTGAAATCATTAGCATAAATCACAACACCGTATTTAGTATGAACAATTATCATAACTGTCTGCAAAGTAGAATGAGTTATACTCAAAAATTCAATTTTAATATTATCACTTATTTTCAAAGATTTGCCGCCATCTAAAACCTTTAAAGGATTTAATATATGTATACCCTTATCCTTCAAAATGGCCCTTAAAACCTCAATAGTATAGGCTGTGCCAATAACACTGCAATTATACTTGCCAGCTAAATACGGAACAGCACCTAAATGATCTAAATGCGCATGGCCTATAACAATTGCCTTTACTTCTCCCTGCCCCTTTAAAACAGCATCATCAGGAATAGCCCCTATTCTCAGCATATCAGAAGCATTAAAACCTTCTTGCTCATCCTCATCAAAAGGAACAATTTTTTCAACATGCAAACCCATATCAAGAATTACAATCTCATTATCAACTTTCAAGGCAGTCATATTCTTCCCAACTTCATTATAACCGCCAATTGTAAAAATTTCAATCATTATTACTTATTTTTCAATATTCCTTTATAAAATTATCTTTTTAATAAGTAAAGAATATAAATAACTACAATAAAACACAGTTATGGTTATAAATTATAAACAAAGGTGCTATAAATGTAAGAAGAATTTTGTAACAGTAACCTGGAAACAAAAATTCCCAGTTTGTTATGATTGCCAAAAAGAACAGTTAAATAAAGAAATAAAAAATAAACAAATGAGAGAATTCTTTAATATTCCAGAAGAATTCTATAAGAAAAGTTTATTTTTAAGAAATATAAAACTAAGTTACTTAAATTTTAAAAAACTCACAGAAAAACAAAAAGAAGCTTTTAAAAAAACAGTAGAAAAGATAAAAACTTCATAAAAATTCTTTGCCCAAACTTTTTAAAATATCTTTATTCTTCTCAAAATACTTTCTAACTTTGCTAAAAATAACAATTAATTCCTCACTCAAACAATTCTTTAAATCCATTGGATGTACTTTTTTTTCAATAAAACCTTTTCTTAATTCATCAAAACTATTAACTCTTACATCTCCCCCGTATTTTTTATCTCTCTTTATAACAACTTTACCTTTAACCGGAAAAACAATATATCTAAACAATTGAATTACAGGATTATCCTCTAAATCAGCAGGACAATAAGCATTCCTTATTTTTAATCTTATAGTTTCCTCACTATCATAAACCTTAATGCTTGTTTCAGGAATAGAAGCACTCATTTTAACACCCGGTCCTTTTAAACTAACAACCAAAGGTGTCATAATTTCAACTCTTTGT
>Ga0209541_10007255_pt1 | contig 18693 bp, 23 predicted proteins | sample RifCSPlowO2_01_FD_184027 | JGI IMG/M metagenome (GOLD analysis project Ga0209541, IMG submission 184027) | Groundwater microbial communities from Rifle, Colorado - Rifle CSP2_plank lowO2_0.1 (SPAdes) (version 2) | ecosystem: Environmental > Aquatic > Deep subsurface > Groundwater | place... | reverse complement strand
TCTTCTTGCTATTTCCAGCATCATATTAACAAATTCTTTGTCCTCTTTTGGAACATATTTATTTCTTTTCTGTTGCATATAAATTAAAAACTATTTGGATTTATAAATTTATTTATACCATAAACTACAATATGGCTACTCTTTCCATCTTAAATTGGAATATTTTTCTTGGAAGAGGATATCCAATTTCATTCACGGATCAGGCATTAAGATTTGCTTCATACTTCTTTGGGAAGCGGATTAATAATAATCCTAATGTAATTTCCGATTATCTGTCTAAAATAAATTGTGATATTATTGGGTTCCAGGAAATTAATAACTATCAATTAAGTGAAATAGCAGCACTTACTAAAATGAAAAATAAATATTTCTCACCCGAATACAAAGAGAACAGATTTCTTAACTATGGTAATGCAATTGCCTCACATATTAACCTTGAACATGTCTATACTGAAATACTTCCATCCAACATAGAAAAGAGAAATGTTTTAATATCCCGACTTAAAATAAATAAAAAAGAAATTGTGATATTAATTACTCATTTTGGTGCCTATCCTTTTAATAGAAATGAGAGAATAAATCAATCAAAGAAAATAATAAAAATCATTGATGAAATAAATTTACCAGTAATTTTATTAGCAGATTTTAATTCAGAACCTGGTTCAAAAGAATTTAATATATTGGCTGAAAAAATGAAGCCGTTAATAAATTCTTATACATATAAATCATTTAAACCTACAAAAATTTATGATAATATATTAATTTCAAGTGATTTTATTCCCATAGAATCAAAAGTTCTAGAATTTAAAGCATCAGATCATTTCCCTGTTTATGCAAAACTTAAGCTTAAAAATTGACGGAGCTCTAAAGTAATTACTTCTAGATAGTTTCAATAAAATTTCTTTATCTATATTTATAGGAATACACAATAAAGCATAATAAAATTTATTTAATCCCCAAAAGCATCAACCGCTGCTTCAAAAAGTAAATCTAAATTTTTCTTTAAATTTATATGATGAAACTTTGGATTCCATTTTTCCCCTAAAATGTCCGATACGACAAAGGCGCTTGCAATTTTAACTTTTCTAACGGTTGCAACTGCAAAAAGAGCAGAAGCTTCCATTTCAACAGTCGCTACTCCATTTTTTGTATAATTCTTGATCTCCCTTTTAGTTTCCCTATACGGTGCATCAATAGTCCATGTAGAAGCCTTTTCAAATGATAAACCCAATTTATTCATACTATTTCCAAATTTAGTAGTTAATTGCTGGTCTGGATAAGAAAACTTTCCATGTGAAATGTAATGATAACTTGTTCCTTCATCTCTCAACGCTTTGTCGCACAAAAAGAACCCTTCTCTCTTTAATCCACCTGCAGTTCCAACACTAATAAACTCCTTTACACCTAATGCAATTAATTCTTCTAAAATGGTAACTGCATGTGGAGAACCAATACCATTTATACGAAGAATTCCAACATCCTTTAAAAAATATATCTGCCCAAGATGTGTAACATTATTTAATTTTTTTAGTTTATGCCTTACTTTGATTCTTCTTTCTAAACCTGTATCATAAATTAAAATAAATCTCTTTGGCAGCTTCTTATTTTTAATTTTTTTATAATTTATATAGTCTACTGGATTAAAAAGTGCCTCTTCAAGATGCTTATTTTTATATATAGGATAAACCATTCAAACCTCTGTTCCGCTTATCTACATCTCTTCTAGACGTTTAATTCTGGAATTTATGTCTGGATGAGTTGAAAATAATTCATTCATTCCACCTAATCCTCTGAGTGGATTCTCAATAAACAAATGGGCAGTGGCTTTATTTGCATCATCAACAATTTTGTCTTTAGCATCTCTTATTTTCTTTAATGCATTAGCTAATCCCTGGGGATTTCTTGTTAACATCGTACCTGAAACATCAGCTAAATATTCTCTTTGTCTTGACGCAGCTAATTTAATTAGTTGCGCAACAATTGGTGATAGTATTGCCAATAATAATCCTATCAAAATTAATGCTATTCCAATACCTCCACTTTTTCTATCGTGGCTACGTGCCCCTCCCCATAGGAAACTTCTTAAAATAAAATCGCTAATTAGAACTACTACACCTGCCAAAATAGTTACAAGCATCATATACCTGATATCAAAATTCTTTATATGGCTCATTTCATGGGCAATAACTCCCTCTAATTCTTGCCTATCCATAATTTCTCTTAAACCACTTGTTACTGTTATAGAAGCATGTTGAGGGTCTCTTCCTGTAGCAAATGCATTTGGGCTATTTTCCTTAATGATGTATATTTTAGGTACTGGGATGCCTGCTGCCAATGATAATCCTTCTATGGTATTTACTAAATAAGGATCCTCTTTTTTACTAACTTCTTTTGCATGATGCATACTTAGTATTAAAGAATCACCACCATAAAACCCAATCAACATCATAATAATAATAAAAATAATTCCAAAAATTAACCCAACAAATGCATTTGCAAAGAAAAATCCAAGGAAATATGAAAGGCCCAGAGCAATTATTATGAAAGCAATAACTAATACAACAGAATTTCTCTTATTACTAGAAATAGCATCATACAATTTTGCCATTTTATTTATTTCTTGGGCTTATTTTTTCCAACTACCTTTTTGTAGCCTATCCAGATAAGGATTAATATTTCAATAAATATAACTATAACCCTCAACCATTTATCTACATTACCTCTTGAGAAATATCTTATTGTGCTATATGCTAAAGTTAATATGCCTCCAAATAAAAATCCTCCTGCAACAAACTCAACACCAAAATATAAACCAAAGATAATTGCTCCAATTCCTATTATTGCAGTTAAAACAAATACATTCCTTTGATAATCATTGTTTAAATTTTCATAATCTCTTCCGCAATAGTTACACTTATCAAATACATCGCAACCATTTTGATCTTGTTTAAACTCAGGGCTTCCCTTATCTAAACTACACTCTTGAACCCCTTTTGATTGCCAAGGATCCGTACAATTAACCTGGATTCCCACTTTAGCAGGAGTTGGTTCCATATAATTAATATTATTACACAAATCTTCATATTTTGGACTTGGATAAACAGCTTCAATAACAAAATACACAAAGAATGCAAATAATATTGCAATACCAATTATTAATCCAGTCTGTTTTAGATTTATAATAGCCATACTAGAATTTAACCTTTACAGGTTCTTTTTCTGCTTTAGCCACTTCAAAATATTCTCTTTCTTTAAATCCAAACATCCCCGAGATTATATTTGTAGGAAATTGTTGAATTGCCTGATTTAAACTTAACACATTATCATTATAAAATTGCCTTGAGTAGGCTATTTTGCTTTCAGTTCCTGCTAACTCTTCTTGAAGCATCTTAAAATTGTCACTCGCCATTAATTTTGGATATGCTTCTGCCACAGCGAAAATACTCTTTAAACCAGCAGTTAGCATATTATCTGCCTTAGCTTTATCCTTTATACTGTCAGATTTCATCATTAATGTTCTGGCTTCTGTTACCATCTTAAATGTCTCTTTTTCATGTTTGGCATATCCTTTTACAGTTTCAACTAAATTAGGTATTAAATCAAATCTCCTTTTTAGTTGAACATCAATTTGGCTCCAAGCATTTTCAATTCTATTTCTTAAAGTAACCAATCTGTTATACGTTGCGATAAACCAGATTACAAGAATTGCAACAATAGCAATCAATACCCATAAAATAGCACTTGCCATAAAATTGCGTCACAAATTAGGTATTTAAACCTTTTGAATTTGATTTTTATTACATAAATACAGATTTATTTAGGTATTTCATAAAGGCTAGAGTATTAGACTTTGGGAGACTTGTACTAACCAAACTCCCATTTTGAGATTCTTTAAGATTTCCATCTATTTCAACAACAATTTTACGCCTTTTAAATTTCACAAATTTTTCTCCCAAAGCAACTGAAACAGTTAAAGGATCATGCATGTAAGGCCAGCTTTTACTATGTTTATGATAGATATCAATATGTTTTCTTAATATTTTTAAAACTGAATTAGAATCTCTTTCAAGTTTTTTGTAAAAATCAGTATTAGGGTCAATTTGAATTTTATTATTGAATGTAGTTTGTGCTCCCACTAAATATGTTCTAATCCCAGAATTAATCAAATTTATGGCAGATTTTACATCAATTTTAACATTATGTTCTACCCAATTTGGTCTTCTACTATAGTTAATTGAACCTCCCATTTGATAAAGAGTTATTTTATTTTTACAGTTAGGATATCTTCCAATAAATCTTGATAAATTAGTAAATGGTCCAATTCCTATATAATTAATTTGATTATAATCATCAACAATATTCTTAATTCGTTTTATGTAATTATTTTTTATTTTATAGTTTTCCCCAGTAATGAATTCATCAACAATGAAATGTTGTTTGTTCAAAGTAGAACCCTGAACAACCTCAATCTCCTTATTAGTCAATTCAAGAATTTTTTTTAAGAATATAAACCTTTTACCTTCTGGGTCGTCGCTTGTCACAATTAAGTCGACTTTTGAATTATTTATTAATTCAAGCAAAGCAAACATATCATCAGGATCATAACCAATGTCAGTATCAAAAATGATTCCAGTTTCCATTATATTAGACTAAATTTTAGATTTTATTAAATTTTCTTAAAATATTTAAATTTATATATGGGGAAAAATACCTAAGATTATGTTTTTAGATCCATTAGTTCAATGGTTTATAGAATTAATCACGAAACTTTATACAATTCCAATTAAGTACATAGTTAACTACTATAAATTATTTCAAATTAGTTTTCAGAGGTATAGATTAAAAAGAAAATATAAAAATTAGGATGCAAATATTTATAAATAAATAAAAAATTTCTTCAATCTAATGACTGAAAATATAAAAGCAGTGGAACTTTCAAAAAAGCAGCGTGAAATTTCAATTTCTGAATTTTTTACCAGAAATAGACATTTACTTGGATTCGACAATCCTACGAGAGCTTTAATGATGGTTGTAAAGGAGGCTGTAGACAATGCATTAGATGCAACTATGGAGATGAAAGTTCTTCCAGAAATATATGTCGAATTAAAACAATTAAATGAGGATAGATTTATTGTTATTGTTGAAGATAATGGTCCAGGTATTATTAAACAACAAATTCCAAATATATTTGCAAAATTGTTATATGGTAGTAAGTTTCATACTCTTAAACAAAATAGAGGGCAGCAAGGAATTGGTATTAGTGCTGCAGTTCTGTATTCACAATTAACAACCGGTAAATTTACTAAAATAATCTCTAAGATACATCCAAAGAAACCAGCACATTACTTTGAATTACATATAGATACCAAAAGGAATGAACCAATTATAGAACGTGATCATGAAGTTGATTGGAATAAAGATCACGGAACAAGAATAGAGCTAGAATTAGAAGCAAGATATCAAAAAGGAAGGCAAAGTGTTGATGAATATATCAAACAAACTGCAATTGTAAACCCTCATGCAAAAATAATCTATATAACTCCCGAAAAAGAAAGAATTGAATTTCCTAGAGTTACAAATGATCTACCAAAGGAACCAAAAGAAATTAAACCTCATCCTCATGGAATTGAGATAGGTACGTTAATACGAATGCTTAAAGATACAACATCAACAACTCTTAGCTCATTTTTACAAAATGATTTTTCGAGAATAGGTCCTACAGTATCCTCTAATATCTGTGATGAGGCCAAATTAAGTACAAGAGCAAAACCCTCTTCATTGGAAAATTCTCAAATAGAAATCCTGTTCAAAGTCATTCAAAATACAAAAATAATTGCACCCCCAACAGATTGCCTAAGCCCAATTGGTTCTGAATTACTTGAAAAAGGATTAAAAAAAGAAATTCAGGCTGATTTTTTTACAACTACGACTAGACCCCCTTCAGTTTACAGAGGGATGCCTTTTCTGATTGAAGCTGCGATTGCATATGGTGGTGATTTAGATAAAGAGTCTACAATAAGACTGATGAGGTTTGCCAATAGAGTGCCATTACTATATCAGCAAGGAGCTTGTGGAATTACCGAAGGTGCTTCGGATATAACTTGGAGACCCTATGGACTAGGCCAAAGTTCTGGAAATCTGCCAACAGGGCCTGCAATAATTGTAGTGCACATCGCAAGTGTTTGGGTTCCATTCACAAGTGAAGCCAAAGAAGCAATTGCACATTATGACGAAATTTTGAAAGAAATTAAATTAGCATTGCAAGACTGCGGAAGAAAGCTGGCAGCATATATACGAAAGAATGTAAAGGCTAAAGAGCAAAAGGAGAGGATTAGCTTATTCGAAAAATACATTCCTGAATTGGCATTTTCTTTATCAAATCTTACTGGTGAAAAAAGTGCAATAATTGAAGAGAACTTGAAAAAGATATTAAACAAAAATATGTCAAAGCTAATTGAAAGTGTACAAGAAGATGGAAAAGAAGAATCAAAAGAATAAATCAAAAGAAGAAATTGAATTGCTGGGTAGGCGAATTGTAAACCAAATAGATAAAGGTAAAAATCCAGAAATAGTATTTCCTCTTAGAAATCTAAGCAATATAGTATATGACAAGAAAACCAAAACATTGAAGCTGGGTGATAAAAAAGGAAGTAGATTATTTTTTAATGTTGCGCATGCAAAAAAATTCTTGCAGACTGTTGAAGTTGCGAGTATTATCAAAAAAGAATTATTAGATTCTGGAAAACATGAGCATCTTAGAGGAGTCTTTTATATAAGCAAAAGAACCATTCCTGGAACAAATGTTAATATTGTTGACGATCAAACTGAATCGGATAAAGCTATTGAAGATCTGGAAGTTATTACAGGACTTTCTAGGGAACAAATGCATGTTTCGGCAAATAAAATGGGTTCTATGGTTGGAAATATAATCTTGGAAGATTCGGGGGATACAATTGATTGTTCAAAATTAGGGCGTGGAGGATATTCTGTTCCATCAATTACTGATGAATTATCTTTTAAAAAAGTAAATGCTAAATATATTCTATATATGGAAAAAGCTGCAATATTTGAAAGATTGAACGAAGATAAATTTTGGCAAAAAAATAATGCAATTCTTGTTACAAGTCAAGGTCAGACAACAAGAGGAATAAGAAGATTACTGCAAAGACTCTCAGATGAAGAAAACTTGCCCATTTACGTCCTCACGGACTTTGACTGTTGGGGATTTTATATCTATTCTGTAATTAAATATGGTTCTATTGCTTTGGCTCATGCTTCGGAAAAATTAACAATTCCAGGTGTCAAGTTTTTAGGAATAACTGCAGATGATATAGTAAAATATGACTTAAAAAAGCACCTTATAAAATTAAATGAGCAAGATTTGACAAGAATGAAACAAGTTTCAGAATATGAATGGTTCAAAGAAAATAAAGATTGGCTAAGGCAACTTAAAATGATGAAAGATTTTGGGGCTAAAGCAGAAATTCAAGCACTAGCCACAAAAGGGATCAGTTTTATTTCAGAAAAATATTTACCTGAAAAAATCAAGAATAAGGAATTTCTAGACTAAGATGAGTAATATTTAAATTATTTTCTCTTTAGTTAGTTTTATGGACATAATTAAAATAAAAACAGTCAAGAAAGAAGAATTAATTGATATTACCGAAAAAATTTCAAAACTAGTAAACCTTGATGAAGGAATTTGCTTTGTTTATATTAGACATGCAACTGCCGCAATATTTATAAACGAAAATGAAGATGGATTCAAAGAAGACTTTTTGTATTTCCTTAGTAAATTAATTCCAGAAAATAATTGGAAACATAACTTGATTGATGATAATGCTACTAGCCATTTAAAGGCAAATTTACTAAGTCATTCAATATTTATCCCTATTAAGGATAAAAAATTAATGTTGGGTACATGGCAAAAAATTTTCTTAGCAGAATTTGATGGTCCAAGAGAAAGGGAATTAGTTCTAAGTTTTATTTAATGTTTATTTCTTTCAAAAACTTTTCATAGGTCTTAAATAATTCATCAAAAACTTTCTCCCAAGATCTTCTTAATGCTAAATCCCTTGAAATTGTTCCTAATTTTTTTCTCAAATTCGCATCTTTACATAAACTTTCTATCTTACTCTTCCATTCTTTTGAATCATTGTTCTTTAAAATAAATCCGTTAAGATTGTCTAATATAATTTCCTTAGGCCCGCCTTTATCTGATACTAAAACAGGTAAACCCGAGGCCATTGCTTCTAAGACAACAATTCCAAAAGAATCGGTAGTGCTTGGAAATACAAAAAAATCACATGAAGCATAGATTTCTGCTAATTCTTCTCCTTTCTTAAACCCCAGAAATAAAGCATCGCTTTTTTGTTCCAATTCTTGCCTGTGAGGTCCATCACCAACAAGAACTAAATTACATCCTTTCAAATCATTAAATATTTCTGCTAAGAACTCTAAATTCTTCTCTACCGCAATCCTACCCACGTATAGGGCAGCAACCTTAATGCCATATTTTTTCTTGAAATTTTCATTGCACTTTCTAGGATTGAACAAATTTATGTCCACACCATGTGAGAATATTTCAATTTTGGTGTTTAATTTATCCTGTAAATCTTTTTTTGTAAATTCTGAAGGTGCCAGTACCAATTTAAATCTGTTGTAAAAAATTTTCATGAATTCCCATGTAATATTCTCACTTCCAACACCTATAGTATCAATTTTTAAATTAGCTTTTTTAATTATTTTATTAACTCTTTCTTTGACATATTCAGGTATATGTGTATGGTAAGTTGCAATTGCAGGTATTCTGAATAATTTAGATATAAATAATGCATTTAAACCCATACTTCCAGGAGTAGCAACATGGATCAAATCAAATTTATTCTTCTTAAAGTAGGTAACTAACCTTGGGTTTAGCCAAATAATATCATAGCTTAGATCAGGTTGAATTTCCATAGGCATTAAACATTTCATTCTATGGATCTTCAAATTCTTTTTTTCTTCAGTTGAGGTAATTTTACTTAGTGCAAAAATTTCTAATTGAATATTTTTATTTAGACAATATTCTGCTAATCTCTGGTATACTATTGCCACTCCATTTATCTCATCGAATGTATCAGTAAATACTGCAAGTTTCATAATTCTTTTAAGAGTCCCTCCTTTATAAAAATAACCCCTCTAATTGAATTAACAAATCTTATAAAGTCAGATTTTTTAGCATGATTGGAGGTGTTACTCATGAAAAAAGAGATCAGGTCAAGTAAAGGAGCCGCATGCCCATACTGCAGTACAACAACTTGCAAGTGTTTTAAGATGGAAATGATTGTATGGGGTATTATTGCTCTGATTCTTGGATTTTTATTATGGAATAAAACCTTAAATTTAGAGCAAACAGTAGCTATAGTTCTAGTATTAAAAGGAATATTTTGCTTAATATTGGGCGCTAAAATGAAACGATAATTTTTTATTTTTTAATTACTTTTTCTTCATATGATTTATCATAATTATTTAAAGGAGTTAGAAGATCACATATTAGATGATTATGGACGCCCCCTATTTTTCTATCGTAAATGGGCTACATCTGAGATGATAGGATCAAATATATTAGGTACCTGGGAATTTATAAATAGTATTCTAACACTGCAACTTAATTTAAATAATCTAGAAGGCTATGTAAATGAACATGAAAAAAATCATGCAAGAGGTCATAATGAAGAAGAAGTTAGAAGAATAGATTCTATTAAATACCCTATAGAAGAATTATTTAGGTATAAACATTCTTACAATTAACTCTACAGATACCTTTTTAAACACATACAAAATAATAAGATTATGTATTTAGATCTATTATTAATTCCTATTCTTTTTTTTGTAGTTAATCTATATTTTGGTTTTACTAAAGGGAAATTATATGTAAAGTGGCCTTACATAGTAATATCCAAAAAGAAAGACTTAAAAATCTTTAATTTAGGTATGATCTTCTGCATTATAATTCTAATTATTTTAATTTTGTTCTACATTATATACAGATTTATTGCTATAAACTGAGTTTTCAAGCAACCATAAGATTTTTAAACATTATTTAGAAACTCAATTCTAAGCCTCCCTAGCTTAGCCTGGTAGAGCTCACGGCTGTTAAAGCTAGCAGTCACCGTGAAATTCCAAAAGAATTCGGTATCGGTCGCCGGTCCAAATCCGGCGGGAGGCGCTCCAAATTTTCATTAAATTAAGAAATAAGGACATTTGATTTTTATCAGATATATTTTTATATATTTAGATCCTAATAATAACATGACAAATACTATTACCAGAAGAGAATTCCTACATTATAGTCTTGGTACTATGGGATTATTAACCATTGGTTTAACGCCTAGTTCTTTAGCATCTCAACTAGAGAACCTTCAATTATCTGACGATACGATACCTAATTTAGAAGTAATTCTAAAATGCGATAAAGAAGTTTATAAAAATAAAGATCTTCTATCTTGGAATTATTGGGAAAAATGTCCAAGAGTAAATGTAAATTTATACAATAGGTCCAATAAACCTGTTTGGCTGGTTAGAGCATTAGATGGTTCTGAAGTAAGGTGGAGATTCCCATATTGTTATTTTGAAGTCTTTGATTCTAAGGGGAACAAAGTTAATAAATTTGGCGGCGGAAGATGCGGTAATATGAATGCAATTAAAAGAAGTGATTATGTTCTAGTTCAGCCAAACGAAGGATTTAATCCATATTATGGTCCATTTAGATTAGCTGATTTTGATGTTATAAAGCCTAATAACTATAAAGCACTTTTTACATATTCCACATCTTCAGTTAACAATTCTGATTGGTTAGGCGACCTAAGTGAAAATGATACACAAATACTTCATTTAGTTCCTAAGAATATCAAACTGAAAAAAGAAGTTATTTTTCAAGTTATCTAAATCAAATTTAATATTTAAATAAATTTATCACATGTGCTAATTACATTATTAATTAAGGTTATTATTTTAGTTAAAGGGATGCATAAATGTATAAACTCAAGTGTTCAGAAATAGGAGGAGATTGTAATTTTACTGCTCAGGCAGAATCAATAGAGCAATTAAAAGAGACATTTAGAGACCACTTACAAAAAATACATAAATCAATTTATGGTGGATTTAGTAATCAAGATAAAGAAGAATTATTCTTGATTATAGAAAGAATCATCAAGAACAAAACTTAACATGATAAAAACAAAAGATCTAAAACAAATAATAAAATTTAATGCTACACCAAATCAAATTTATGACACATTAATGAATTCAAAAAAACATTCAGAATTTACTAACTCAAATGCAAAGATGAACAACAAAGTTAATGGAAAATTTACAGCTTATGATAATTACATAAAAGGTTTTAATATAGAATTAATTAAGGATAAGAAAATTGTTCAATTGTGGAGGTGCAATGACTGGCCTCTAAATCATTATTCTGAAGTCACATTTTCTTTTAAATCTATTAAAGGAGGAACAAAATTAACATTCACTCAAATTAATATCCCTATAAAACAATATCGGGGTATCAAGCAAGGTTGGATTGATTATTATTGGCGTCCTTTAAAAGAATTATTTTAAAAAATTTAAGTCAAGACTACACTTAAAAACCTTCTGTAGCAACTTTTATAAATAATACGAATGTTCTATTGTTAAGGTTGCTGCAACTAAGATTATGGGCCCATAGCTTAGACAATAACTTTAAGGGTTATTGGAGCAACCTGGCTGGAGCATTCGACTGATAATCGAAAGGTCGCCGGAAATTGCAAAACAATTGGCGAATTCAAATCCGGTTGGGCCCATTAATTTTTCAATGAGGGGCATATGCAAATAAAAAAAAGAGATCTTACATTCTTGGGAATATTAAGAGTTATTTTTAAAACAGCCTGGATAAAATTCAAATGGAAAGTAATAGTTATGTTTGTATGTGCTCTTTTTGTAGCAATTCTAGAAACAGTAGCTCCAAAAATTGTTCAGCTTATCATTGATAATTTAGAAAAATTAGCAAATCCAACAAATCTTGAAATTAGATTATATATAATATTGTTAACAAGTCTATTTGGGGTTGGTATAGCAATGACACTATTTCGTTTTTGGGTCAACAGATTAAGCTTCTTCATTGCTACACAAGTTGAAGATTACTGGAGATATAGAGTTCTAAATCATTTCTTTAACCTTCCCACAATATGGCATGATAAACATGACTCCGGGGAATTTGCGGGAAAAATTGATAGAGGTGCAAGTTCAATTTGGACTATAATTCACGAATTATTTGGAAATAATTTCTTAGTTTATTTAATAACATTAATAATTGTTTTAATAATTGCATTTATAAGTTTTCCAGGGGCTGCATTAATTTTAATAATTCCAATTCCAATTTATGTAATTGTTACATTTATTGTATCTCAAAAAATCGCTAAGAGACAAAATTTTGTTAATAAAATACATCATTTTGCATCAAGATTACTATATGATGCTGCAGGCAATGTAAGATCTGTAAAGGCATTTGGTACAGAATCAAGAGAATCTAAAAATTACAAAAAAGTATGGGCAAAAATTCATCACCTAGAGTATAAGGAAGAAGAGCTTTGGCTGGTTCAAAGCCTAATGCAAACCGGAATAGAAACTCTAATGAGAATTATTTTACTAACATTTAGTATATGGAAATTTTACAAAAATGAATATACAATAGGCCTAATTGTATTATTAATTAGCTATCAGCAATTAACATTCGCACCATTAAGAGAATTAAATTCTATATTTACTAGAATTAGAAGAGTTGTTGGCAGATCAAAACATCTATTTGAAATTCTCTCAGAAGATGATTCATTAAAGGATTCAAGAAATGCAATTGATCTTAAGGAGCTTAGAAATAAAATTGTATTTGATAAAGTTAATTTCTCATATTCAAAAAATTATCAAGCATTAAAAGATATTACAGTAGATTTTAAGAAAGGAGAGGTTGTTGCAATAGTTGGGAGAAGCGGAGCAGGAAAATCTACATTTTCAAATTTACTTCTCAGATTTTATGATCCTGACAAAGGTAAAGTTCTATGGGATGGTATTGACTTAAGGAATGCCAGAAGGGCTTCCTTAAGGAAAAGGATTGCGTACATCCCACAAGATATTAACCTGTTTAATAGAAGCATAAAAGATAATATTACATATGGCCGATTAAAATTTAAGGAAAAGGAAGTTATATTTGCTGCAAAATTAGCTGCTGCACATGAATTTATCTCTAAAATGCCTAAAGGGTATAAATCTGTAATAGGTGAGAGAGGAATTAGATTATCTGGTGGGCAAAGGCAAAGAATTGGTATTGCCAGAGCTATATTCACGGGAGCAAGTGTAATAATTATGGATGAATCAACAAGCCACTTAGATTCTGAATCAGAACAAGCAATTCAAGAAGCAATTAAAAGTATTCATGGTGATAAAACATTAGTAATAATTGCCCATAGATTATCAACAATACTAAATGCAGATAAAATAATTGTAATGGAGCAAGGAAAAATAATAGCAAAAGGCAGACATAAGAATCTTTTAAAGAGTTGTTCGATCTATAAGAGGTTATATGAACTTCAAGTTAGAAAAGAAAAGAACAGATAAACTATCTTATATTAGCACCATTTTCAATATTTTTATCAACTGTTAACAAAACAACATTATTATTTTTTTCAGCTGCTAACACCATCCCTTCACTTTTTATCCCTCTTAATGTCTTTTGCTCCAAATTTGTAAAAACAACAACTTTCTTTCCAACTAAGTCTTCTTTCCCATAATAATTTTTCAACCCTGCAACTAAATTAATTAACTTTTCTCCAATATCAACCCTAATGACAAAAAGCTTTTCAGCATTTGGATGATCATAAACTTCAAGGATTTCCCCTATTCTAAAATCAAATTTTTGCCAATCATCAAATTTTATTTCTCCCATGTTTCTAATTATTATCACTTAAATTTAAATCCTTTTCCATCACAAATTTTGTTGCTTTTTTACCATAATTTACCTTTTCTTTTACCTTGACTACAGAATATCCTAATTTCTTATACAAATTAATAGCAGCGCTATTTTTACTATTAACTTCCAAGCTTATCTTCTTACATTTTTTATTTATGGCTTTCTTTTCAATAAATTGCATGAATAAACCCCCTAATCCCTCCCCATGTTCTCGTTTAATTACAGAAAGATAGTCTACATGGCAAACACTATTTTTGAATAGTACTGAAACATAGGCTCTTTTTTCTTTTTCTATAAAAAAATCACAACCATTTAGAAAATCATCTTTTATTCTATCAATTTCTTCATTAGTACTTATTTGACCCCTAAATTTATACCCACTATTTAATTCGATAAAAGCAATATCTTGTATATCTTTTTTTGTCGCTTTCCTAATCATAATATTTTTTTTGGTGAACCTCTTATTTTTTAATCTTATATTCAGTTACTTTTGCAGTTTTATTCTTCAAATCTTCAATCTTTTTTGATTCTAATTTTTCAAACAATATTCTAGGTTCATTAATCTTTTTAACATTGAATTCGTTTAGATTCTTCCAATCTGTTTCTCTGCAATTAAGAAATCCAAGTATTTTATTTGATGTTGATGGCAGGTAAGGTTGTATTAATAATCCAAGAATTTTACACAAGTTAACACAGTTAAATAGAATGTTTCTATCTTTAGTCTTCCATGGTTCATTTTCCTGGAAATATTTGTTTCCATAGTCAGATAATTTTAATATTTCACTTAAAGCATCTTTAAGTTCTACTTTTTCATATAATTTAAGTATTAAGTCTATTTGCTTACTAATTTCTTTATAAAATTTCTTATCTAAATGTCCATTTACCTTCCCATCAAAATTATTCCATGTAAAACTTAAGGTTCTATTTATGAAATTTGAAAAATTTCCAATCAAATCATTATTTATTCTATCTTGAAAATCTTTCCATAAAAATTCTGTATCCCCTGTCTCTGGAATCAGATAAGACAAATAAAATCTCCAATAATCTGCATCTAATCCTGCATCTGGAAGATTTTCGCAGAAAATTCCATGTCCTTTACTCTTAGAAAATTTACTATTTTCATAATTAAGATATTGTAATCCCACAACATTGTAAGGCAAGTTAAATCCACCATGTGCCATTAATTCTCCAGGAAACAAAATTGTGTGAAAAGGAATATTGTCTTTGCCAATGAAATGATAAATCCTTGAATCTTTGTCTTTCCAATATTGTTCCCATTTAACATTATTCCATTCTTTTGTGGAGCTAATATAACCAATTGCTGCTTCTGCCCAAACATAGATCTTCATATCTTCATAGCCTTTAATAGGTACTGTAACTCCCCAATTTAATTCTCTAGTAACGTCTCTAGGTTTCAGACCTTCATTTATCCAGGCCAAAGCTATGCTAGATACTTGTTTTCTCCAATGTTTATTTTTCTTAATCCAGGTTTCAAGTTTCTTAGATAGCTCAGTCAAATCTAGGAAAAGATGTTTTTTATCTATAAATTCAATTTCACTTTTTCCACAACCAGAACACTTAGGTTTAATTAAGTTTTCCGGTTCCAAAAGCTTTCCACATTTTTCACATTGGTCTCCTCTAGCAGAGCCATAGCTACAGTAAGGGCAGATTCCTGAAATATATCTGTCTGCTAAGGACCTTTTACAAAAATTACAGTAGGGTATTCTTACTTTATTCTCAATTAGAAACCCTTTTTTATGCATTACAAGAAAAAATTCTTTTACAGTTTCATGATGAATAGGCTTACTTGTTCTAGAAAAATTATCATAACTAATTTCAAACCAATCATATATTTCCTTATGAATTTTAAAAAAGAAATCACATAATTCCTGGTAGCCTATCCCATATTTTTGTGCAGCAATCTCTGAAGTTGTTCCATTTTCATCTGTACCTCCAATAAAAACACAATCAAAACCATTTAATCTAGAATACCTTGCAAAAATATCTGCGGGCAAATGACTTCCTACAATATTTCCAATATGTGGTACGTTATTAGTATATGGTAATGCAGCAGTTATCAACCTTTTTTCTTTCTTCATGAAAAGAACTCATTTGTAATATTATTTAAGTTTTTTTATTTGCCAGTGCCTTACTAACTAAGGCAGAAATTATTTCTTCTACTTCATCTTTCTTAACAATAGGTAATATTTTTGGCGTACTTAATATATCATGTTCTCCCACTTTGATTAAATATAGGGTAGGATCTGGAATTAACCTTTGTTCTCGTAATAATTCAGAAATAGATTTTTGGCTTATGGTTGAAATTGCCAATACAGCCTCTAAACCAAAATCACTGACAAGCTTTTCCTTATTAGGCTTACAATCATCAACTTTAAAATATTTAAAAGATACTTTTCCAAGATTGTAGGGAATATCAGGTTTAGATTCTCTATTATATAATTCCTCTAGTATTATCTTTCTAGTTCTTTTATCTACTAACTGAAGATACCTTACTAGATTTCTGGCTAAATTAAACTCAATCCCGATATGTTCAAATTCCTCATCACTTATTAAATATTTTTCCATTTAAATTATAAAGTAGATAAAGTATTTAAATTTGATTTTACTGTAAATGTATGCAGTAGAATGCGGCTTGTGGGAATCGAACCCACTTCTCAAGCTAATTCCTAAGAATTGGGAAGCTCGGATTCTACCGGTGAACTAAAGCCGCAATTTTAACCTAGTCCCGATTTAAAATTGATATTTAACATAATTATTGTTTATCTAACTTATTCAGCATTTAGTTCTTTGACAACACTTATAAATATATTTGAATCTAACTTTTTTGAAAAGAATGTCTATATTAACAAAACCAGAATTAATCCAGGAGATTAAGAAAAAAAGGATAAAAATAACTCCTTTTAATATTAAGAATATTGGACCTGCTTCAATAGATTTGACTTTGGATAATAAATTTAGGATATTCTCTAATTCAAAAAAAATCTTTGTTGCCTCAGATAAAGCAGATTATAAAAAAATAACAAAACTAATTACTTCAAAAGATATAATTTTAAATCCCCAAGATACAATATTGGGCATAACTAAAGAGAAAATAAGCCTACCTTCAGATATTTGTGGCTGGTTAGAAGGCAGGAGCAGATTTGCCCGTATTGGTTTAATGGTTCATATCTCAGCACCGTTTATGCAGCCAGGAATTAACAATAAACAAGTTTTAGAAATAAGTAATATGAGCCATATTCCTATTAAGATTAAAGCAGGTACTAAAATTTGTCAATTTATTTTTCAAAGAGTTTATGGGAACGCGAAATATAAAGGAATTTTTAAAAATCAAACAAAATTATAGTTAAAATTAATATTCGCATAATTATCTAGAAAAATTTTTAAATTATCTTAATAACTTAAATTTGTAAAATGAGTTGTTTCCACTCTATATAATTTAACATATAAACTCTTTTTTCCAGATAATCAAGTTTAGGTAATCTTTCATTAGCTTGTTTTTTTGTTAATTTTAACACCTTACAATAAGATTCTCTTATTGCCACCTTTAACTTCTTATCCATCTGTAAATAAATCTCCTTTATAACAGAATTTTTTTTACTGCAAATTCTCTGTGGGACAACAGAAATTATAGCACAATCAGTCTTTGGTATAGGTAAAATGGCTTCTCTTGGAATAGTCTCTAAAACTTTTATTTTGAAAAACAACGGGATTATCAAAGAAAGAAGTCCTTGTTCATTGGTTAGTCTATTTGAAAAAGAGATTGGAACACAAAATACACACCTTTTAAATTCTTTTTTAATTAAAATATTAAAATATGGCTCACAAATATTGAATGGTAGATTAGAAACAGCAATATCAAAATCAATATTGTAAGATAAAATATTTTTATTTATTACTTTCAAGTTTGGTAGTTTTAATTTTTCTAATTCTTCACATAATTTAGGATCAATTTCAATAGTAGTGACAGGGCTCTTTTTGACTAATTGCTTTGTTATAACCCCATTACCCGAACCAATTTCAATTACCTTATATTTTGATGAGACCCGAGCGTACTTTACTATCCTGGCTGCAACGAGATCATCCTTTATAAAATGCTGGTCATAATTCATATTACAAGTGGGCCTGCCAGGACTTTCGTGTACTTTGATTAAACTTTTCTCAAAAGTTTCTTTCGAACCTGGGACCTCAACTGAGTGAGAGTTGTGTTTGCTACTTAAATTTTGATGAAGCTTTTCTCAAAAGTTTCTGACATAGCCACTAGACCACAGGCCCATAAAAACATTGTAAAAGATTAACTTAATAAATCTTTCAGCTTATTCTTCTACTTGGCTTACATTTTCCTTGATTCTACTAACATACTTGTGTGCTAAATGAAGTGGTTCTGGTAGTTTATGTGGTGGTTTTATGGAATTTTTTGCAATTTCATAACTTCTAAGAACACTTATCATGTGTCCTGGGCTAATATATATTGGATTTGCTCCTTTTTTTGTTTCTAATCTCATAGCTCTTAACTCTTCCCCAACAAATACTTTATCTTTCTCAACTCTGCCTATCAATAATTTTTTAGCAACCCCAATTGTAGCTATATTTAATGTAACCCCAAGATGTGATGCAATACCAAATCTTCTCGGATGTAAGATCCCATTTCCATCTATCATCATTAAATCAGGCTTATTTTTTAATTTTGAGAA
>Ga0209541_10007248_pt1 | contig 18709 bp, 19 predicted proteins | sample RifCSPlowO2_01_FD_184027 | JGI IMG/M metagenome (GOLD analysis project Ga0209541, IMG submission 184027) | Groundwater microbial communities from Rifle, Colorado - Rifle CSP2_plank lowO2_0.1 (SPAdes) (version 2) | ecosystem: Environmental > Aquatic > Deep subsurface > Groundwater | place... | reverse complement strand
ATACCCATACGTTTCATCTGCTTAATGCCCAGAACATGAAACTATTGAAAAAAGGAGCTTTGCTGATAAATACTGCCCGAGGAGGATTGATTGAAACTGATGCTTTAGTGCAGGCCTTAAAGAAAAAACATCTGGCCGGCGCAGCCTTAGATGTACTGGAAGAAGAATGTGAAATCCGGGAGGAACGCCAATTGCTCAGCAGCCACTTCAAGCAGCATACGGCCAATAAATGTGATATTCAAGTGGCTTTAGAGAACCATATCCTCCTTGCTCAAGATAATGTGATTATTACTCCGCATAATGCTTTCAACAGCAATGAAGCTTTGATGCGCATTTTGGAAACTGATTTGGCTAACATCCGAGGTTTCCTGAAGAAAGATAAACTCAATCTGGTGAATTAGAAAGAAAGACGAATACTAAAAATTGATGAGTTGATATTAAATGGAATGGTATGAAGTTTTAGGATGGGTTGTAGCTATCGCAGCCTTTGTATTGCTGATACTAAAGATCTTGAAAGTGATTTAAGATGAATAAAAACCTGAAGGTTATTATTTGATTGTCAAGCATCGCTTGGCTTGTTTACACTTTAATATCGTTACCAAATCTATAGAATCCCAGACGAACGGGCTGATTACTGCCGTTGTTTCGCTGGTAAATATGATCATCAATGACTTGAATAATTAGTTAACTTTATATATTTCCTTTGTTTGACTAGAACAATGGCGAAAAAAAGAGCTGTGAAAGGAAATGAAAAGAAATGCACTCATTGTCACTCTCGTCTTTCCTGGCTTGTTTGGGGAATTGCAGCGATTCTGGCTGTTCTGGTTTTAATCTGGCTGTTAAATTTGCCCTCTGTAGGCTTGTCCGGCAATGCAGCTTTGCAGACTGTTGCTTATATGCCTAAAGATAGCACTTTAAATTTTGAAGTGAAGATAGATGGATTGAAGGAAATGACTGTAACTTTCTCTGAAACTGTTAAAAATTTGGTCATCAAAGTTTATGAAACAAATAAATCTTCATGGGAATTTGAAGGAGCTTTCTTGTCAGGATTTAAAGTGGAATCTGCAGATGCGGATAAAATCAGTAATGTTAAATTTTTGCTGAAGATAACCGAAGAAGACTTTAAGCCGGCAGGATTAAATCTTGGAGAAGTAACATTTTATAACGCTCAGGGAGAGATAGAATGGAAACTGATTAAGAAAGATGGCGGTTATCGATATTATGAAGTGGAAAGTACAGAGCTAGGAGAGTTCATGATTGGCCGAGCAGCGATAGAAGCTACGCCAAAAACTCCCGAAGAAACAATTACTCCCGGGCCAGAGGTTTCTGAAGAAAAACCAGTGGAAGATATGCCTGCGGAAGAAGAACCTGTAGAGACAGCTCAACCTGCGCCCGTCAAAGAGAAAGGATTTTTCGGCCGAGCATGGGAAAGAATAACTAATTTGTTTAGTTAAGTTGTTTTCTCTTTTTGTTTTCTGGTTCGGTGAGATAATTGGTGGGAGAAGTAATTGATTGTATTATCCTAAAAACTCATGCAGTATTAACAAACGCAATTCATTTTTTGCGCCCCGCCGAATGTATCGACTAAAAGGGTATGTACAATCTGTACCCACCCTTGAGCCAATGGTTCGTCCCTCTGCCTCATTTTGTTGATATATTGTTTAGAGTCTTTAGAATCTGTAAGAACAAAGACAATATCTTCTATAACAAACCACCATTCATTATTATGCCAAGTTTTTCTTATTCGCTTGCCTTCAAAAACGGCTAAGGCTTGATTTTGCTCCATTTTTAACGTATGAATACTTGAAGTTTATAAATCTCCCGCGGGGAGTTGGCCAGTGGCTAGTGGCTTATTTAGGGTATTGAAAGGATACTATTAACTACTTCTGTGGGGGCGGATTTTGGCGTTATTGGGGCTATTCAATCAGAGCTTTTTCGAACAGAGTGTAAGGAAATCGGTAAAATTTGACTAGTGTATACAGTGTGAATTGTACCTTTTTTTTATACCCTCTGTTTAAAATTTAGCTTCCGTCCATAATATACCAAAGAAAACTCTATAAGAATCAGCAACTTCTCTGCTTCGTATCGAAAAAGATATTGGTTCAATCGACCAGTTTATTATAACAACTTTGTCTCCGTAAATGTACGTTGTGGAAGGAATTATTAACTTTTCAGGAAGATATCTTATTTCAGAACTCTTTAATTCATTTTCTCGGTGCTCTTTTCTTACATCGTTTGCGTAGATTATCTTTAACGGAATCTTCAATCGTGCTCTTTTTTCATGAAAATGGATAAAATAGGTACGCAGCAATTCTCTAAACTTTCCACTCGCCCCAAAAACAAGCCAAGGTTTTCTTTCTTTCAAGATATCCTCGAAAATTGATTGCAGTCCCTTTTTACCTTTATAGATAGTTCCTTCTTGATGTTCCGTAGAAAGCGTTCTTCTTAATTGAAGCATAGGAAGTAACCCCTTGAGTCCTGCTTCTTTTCTGCTTATTTCTTGTTTTTCTGACTCTAAAAGTTCAAATAATCGTTCAGGATCCTGAGCTTCAAAATATTTTCTATTTGCTTGGATTACATAGGATATTAATCCTTTGTTTATAAGCAAATCAATAGTGTCATAAACAGCTGCCCTATGCAGCCCTACTTTCTTTATCAACGGCCCTGCCGGAGTGCTACCTAACTCTAATAATGCCAAGTAGACCTTAGCTTCTGTTTTTGTTAATCCTAACTCTTCTAGATTCATATAAGGGACAATATCTGCCAGTTTAAATAACTTTCTGTGTGTAATAATACTATATTATGACAAATATTTAAATAGTAGAACAAAAAACCATTACTTTACAATGACTAAACTTATCAGTATAGGAGAAGAACTAAACTTTTTGGAAAGAGATATACTAGTTTATGCTTCATCCGAAGAGATTTTGTTTAGTATTGGTGCGAAAGAAATTCTTTCTATTAAAAATCCAACCAAGGGTAATCCTTGGAAAAAGATAAATAGTTTTATTGAGAAAAATAAAGGAGAATACATTGTTGGATATCTCGGTTTTGATTTACATCGGTTTAGAGTACCAAACCTTCCAGAAGCTAATTATCCGGCCGTACATCTTTTTGTTCCGCGAGAGGTAAAAACAAGATTTCTTTGCGGGTTTCCGATTGAAGACTCTTTAGAGCGTTTAGACATTTCTCGATATACTCGTTTTGCTGATAAAACGTATGAACGTAGTGTTAAGAAAGTTCTCCGCTGGATTGATGATGATGCCGAAAAAAGAGCAACGATAGCAAGGAAGATAGAGTTGGATAAAGACTTAAATTTGAATACTGTTTTAAGATTTAACCGGCCAGAAAGTAAAGTTGACCGTCTTTTTTATCTAAAAACTCCGCATATCGAGATTGCGGGATTAAGTCCTGAGCTTTTGGCGCAAGGCAATCCTAGCCTCTTTAAGACGTACAAGCTCTCAGGAACCGCCCCAGTCTTACCCTCTATAAACCACCAGAACATTTTAAATAATCAAAAACTCCTCGCGGAGCATGAAAGTTCAATAAAACGGGTATTTGAATCGCTGTCTAAAATTGGCAATGTTGCACTATCTGGACCGCAGATTTTGAAAGCTAAAAACGTTTTTCATCTTTTAACCGAGTTTAAAACACAACCGTTTCAAAGTGCAACCATTACTAACTGCTTGAGAGCGGTTTTTCCTAGTGGTGTATTCCCATATGAAGATGGACTAAAGAAAATATCTGAAGTGGAGCTAGATTCTCGCGGAGCTTATTATGGACTTATTGGTCTTATACGTCCTGACGAATCATTCGAATTTTCACAAATCATCAGATCTTTTTTCAAGGAAAGAAATAAATCTTATGTGTGGGTGGGGGCAGCGATTACCAAAGATTCGACACCGCAAGGCGAGCTAGAGGAGACTATTTTGAAATTACACGGTTGCCCGTTTGTAGATACGCTAAGAGGTAAGAATGATTAAGTACACAATAGCAACAAACTTTGATTCTAAATTGGTTGAAGGTTATAATCAACTTAATGAGAAGTATCAAGATGCTAAAATAACCGAGATTTTTGGCTCTCTTCCAGTATCAGTTGTCGGCAGTGGACGTTCAGCTTCAAGTCTTCCGAACATTACAAAAGAAGAATTGAAAAAACATATTGAACTTGCGCATGTACACGGCATTTTGTTTAATTACCTCCTTAATGCGAAACTGAATTGGAAAGAACTCGACTTAAACAAAGTCACGGGAGAATTAGACAGCTTGCTTGAGGCAGGAATAGATTCAGTAACACTTTCCGATTACCGGTTAATACGGTTAATACGAGAAAAATATCCCACTCTACCAATAAATGTATCAACAATTTCCGGTGTTGATACTTTTGAAGAAGCGACAGAATATGATAAACTGGGGGTTCGTTCGATAACTCTAAATTTCCATACAATAAATAGAAACCTTAAAAAAATAGAAGAAATTGTCAAAGGCATTGATTGCAAGATTGTATTGTACGCTAATTCTTCGTGCCTAGACCATTGTGCAGTAAGAAACACTCATTATGATTATCTTGGAAGACTATCTAGAAAAGAAAGCAGGCTGGAAGTAGATCCATTTATTCTTTGGTGTACAAAGAGATTCTTGAAAGATCAATTACAATTACTTAAAAACCCATTCATTAGACCAGAAGATGTTAAAGAATATCAGAATCTTGGAGTTGACACTTTCAAACTCTCAGACCGGAGAGAACCAACAGAATGTTTACTCGAATTGGCAGGAGTATACCTCGCACAAGAATATCGCGGCAACTTATTTACGTTACTCTTTAGGGGGGAACAGGTTAGAAAAATGACTTCTACGTTGGGGAATATTCCTGTTGCACCACCAAGGATACATATTGATAACACTAAATTAACACAGATTGATTTCTTCAAGGAAATAACAACCTTAGAAAGAACAGAACTGGAAAAATTTTATGTGGAAGCAACAAAACAGGCAGTGAAAGTTGACTCTGAGAGTGTACAAAGATTCTCTAAGTTTATAGATGAATGTTAAAAAAATATTAATCTGTTTATACGCTAATGAACTTACCATGGAAGGAGAACTTGAAAAGAAAATATCCTTTGGAATAACAGAACTTCAAATCAGGGCATTAGTTGTGATAAACAAAAATGTAAACCAACTTTATCCCGTGGTTCATCCAGAAGTTATAAACCTATACATCTCTAATACCCAAGAGATTGATAAGTGGAATAATTTACACCCCGAAGATAGAATTAGACATCTTCCAGAATTCTTGGAATCTCTTAGGGGAAGGTGGACTATGGATTTGGGCACCAAGTTTTGTCCCCCAAATCTCAATCGAGACGTGGCAAGACAGGTAATAGCTAGAATTATTAAACGCGCCGTTAAAGAAGGAGAGCTTAATCAAGAGATAGTGGATAATGAACGCAGGTACAGATGCAGTATAGGTTCTTTTTTAGTGGGCGAAGATATCGTTGAAAAATTAGGTCAGGACCATTTTGTTCTGTATGATAAAGAGAGAAGTTTTTATTATCCCACAAAAGAAGGACGAACTTTGCTTGCAACTATGGGTGGCTATGCAAGTTTAGAGCAATCTAAAGGAGTTCATGGTCTATCCAAAGAACAAATAATTCTAAATGCTGGAAACGCAGGCAAGAAAGGTGGAGTCACAGCTTTACGAAATAAATCAGGAATTCACGCCTTAACTGTTCAGGAGAGGAGAGAGATTGGAAAACTGGGGGCTTTAGCAATGGGAATGAATCCGTGGAATCAAGAAACTGTTGATTATTTGATTTCTCTGGTAACCAATCCAGGATATAAGTTTCCAGAAGACCATAATCACCGCGGGTTACCTAATTGGCAAAAAATAACAGAAGAATTAAATTCTAAATGCGAAACAAGTAGAAGTGTACGGGCGGTAATGTTAAAATATCGAAGGGCTTCTTGTCGATAGGTTTTTCTTAAAAGATAAGCGTTCAAATTGAGTAAACATAATATTCTAACGGACCGTAGGCAAACTTTGCTCTTTGAGTAGCTCATCACTTTTGATGATTAACACCTGCAGAATTTGTGGGATTATGCGCTTGCCAGTTAGATGTCTACAATCACTTTTGCTTTCCACCGGCCGTTCTCTTTCTTCACTTCAAAGAGATGCAGGGTGATGGCCTTGACATCATTGCGGAACTCCTGAGTTTTCATGTTGAGCTTATCTCCTTCCAGCTCGGCCTGCAAAGAAATATTTCCTTTCGCTTCTTCTACCTTTACTTTAAACGCGGAGAAAACCAGCTGCTCTGCATCCTTGAGATAAAGCAGTTCTGAAAGGAAATCAAAGAGAAGCATCTCTACCTTAACATTTTGCAGCTTAACTATTTTAGCAGTTTTCGGCTTAACATCTTTTGTTTTGACCATAGATTCGGAAACGGCCATGGCCGCATTCTCAAACAATTCATTCAGGCTTTTGCCATACGCTTCAAACATAATATCTGCAGTGTGCTCTAAGAATTTGAATTTGGCCATTTTAATGTTCTCCCTGTACGATTAGACTTATTTTAGCTACAAAATTAGTAGCATTTTCAAAGATTTCTTCCAATCGGCGTTCAGTGTATGTTTTTATTGCCGTATATCTGGCAATATGACTTTCGGTTTTAGCATCTTCAAAGTATTTTACATATTCATCTTCAAATATTTTGTATGCTTGGTTAAGAAGCTCCAAATCTTCTTTTTCCATTGCATCTGGTACAAGCAAATGACCCAAAGCTGTTTGGGCGGCATCATGGTCTTTAACTTCATAACCATTATATAAAATAGCTGCTTTAGCCGCATAGAGCATAGAGTAATACGAGATAGTAATCGCCCAATAATTCCAGTGAAGTTTCTGCGGCTGAGAGTTATTTGGTTGTATATCTTTATGAAACTTAGCAATTTGCAGACTATTCTCTCCTTTTTGAAGAAAAAGTTTTATTTTGAATAAATTGTCTGATGGCACTATTCTACTCATACGTAAAAACTCAGTAAATCGCTGATGATATCCCGGTTTATCAAATTCCATTTAACACCATTTTCCAAAAATGCTCTGGATTATTTAAGATTATATGATTTTTTAAAACCTGTTTGCCTACATTCTCTTCTTTTTCTTTAAGCATTAGTTTAAATTCTTTTTCCGTAACAAAAAGGGGATTAATCTTTTTTTTAAAAAGCAGTTCATATTTGGAGAAAGAAAGACTCTTTTCTCCTTTTTTGTTAATAATCATCAAATCTATGTCACTTTGTTCAGTTTCTTTCCTTCGGGCGTAACTTCCGAACAAAACCACCACCTCTTTAGTGTCTATCTCCGCAGCTATCTTTTTTATTAAAGGATTAATTTGGGTGAATTCTTTCTTTTCTTCATCGGAAGAGATAGCTAAATAGGATTTGAGAAGGGTATAAGCGAGATTCAACTGGACGACTCTTGCTTTACCCACTGGTTGGAAGATTAACAAATTGTCCATTTCTTTAAGCATACGATGAAAAGTAGCGTACGGTATTTTCAACAGCTGGCTTAACTGATGGAGGGTAAAACTCCCTGTTAAATTCTTACCTAAGAAAACAACTAATTTCTGTTTATTATCCATTTTTGGATAATATTATCCATATTTAATATATAAACTTTACGGTTGAATTGATGCCATCAAGGAAAAACATATTATTCCAAAACTGCTTTGATCCTTCTGATTCCGGCGGCTACTGCTTCTTCTTTTGTAATCTTGAACTTTCCCAGCTCAGAAGTATTCTGGACATGCGGCCCCATGCAAATCTCTTTAGAATAATCACCCATAGAATAGACTGAAACTTTCTCGGGATATTTGGCTCCGAATTCAGCTTGAGCCCCGCTTTTCAAAGCCTGTTGTAACGACATTTCCTCTCGTTTGATATTCAGTTTCAGTTTAATTATTCGATTAACTTCAGTTTCCATTTTCTTAATCTCTTCATCTGTTAATTTACGGTCAAAATTGAAATCAAATCGCAAGCGTTCAGCAGTGATATTACTGCCTTTTTGGTGGATGCTTTTGGAAATAATTTTTCTTAATGCTTCGTTAAGAAGATGGGTGGCAGTATGCAGTCTAGCAGTTTCTGCTGAAGCTTCACCCAGCCCGCCTTGAAACTTCTTCTCTGCTCCTACGCGGGATAATTCCTGATGATGCTCGAATTCTTGGTTGAATCCCCTGACATCAACAGAGATATTTTTTTCTGCGCCCAATTCCTGAGTCATTTCAATGGGAAAACCAAAACTTTGGAATAATAAGAAAGCATTCTTGCCGGAAATCTTTTTGGTCTTGGCAGCCATCTGCTCAAATTCCCGCAATCCTTTCTTTAAGGTATGCTGAAACTTGTTTTCTTCTTTCTGCAGTTCGCTTAAGATAAAGGATTTTTTCTCTTGAAGCAGAGGATAATCTGATTTATAATTTTCGACCACTGCTTCACCAAGGACTATCAACGGAGAAAATTTTTCATGCTGGAACTTCTGACTGAAACCGAGAAGATGAAGATTACGGATAGTTCTGCGGATTAATCTTCTCAAGATGTATCCTTGGTCAACATTAGAAGAGACTGCTCCCCGCTCATCTCCCAGAATAAAAACCGAAGCGCGGATATGGTCGGCAATTATGCGCATGGGCCGCAGATTGTCCTCATACTTTTTTCCGGTGATTTCAATAATCTTCTTGATGAGCGGCCAGAAAAGCTCAGTGCGATAATTGTCTTCAAATCCTTGGAGAACCGCAGTAGTCCTTTCCACTCCCATGCCGGTGTCTACATCTTTCTGCTTAAGGGGAAGAAACTTTCCTTCTGTTGTTTTGTTATACTGTATAAAAACATCATTCCATATCTCCACCCATCGCTTGTCTTTGGGATCGAACTGTTTGGGGGCGGCGGTTTTAGCTGACCAATAGAACATCTCAGTATCCGGGCCGCAGGGGCCGCTTTCTCCTGGCGGGCCCCACCAATTATCTTTTTTTTGCAGGAAAACAATGCGTTCTTTAGCTATACCTAACTTTTGCCAGGTCTTAACTGATTCTTCATCTCGCGGAGCATCTGCATCTCCAGCAAAGCAAGTGACTGCCAGACGTTCTACAGGAATCTTCAGCTGGTTGGTAAGAAACTCGAAACTCATTTCTATTGCTTCTTTCTTGAAGTAATCTCCTAAAGACCAGTTGCCAAGCATCTCAAAAAAAGTATGATGAACTGCATCACCTACTTCATCGATGTCATCAGTTCTTAAACACTTTTGGACGTCAGTCAAGCGTTTGCCTAAAGGATGAGGCTGGCCGAGCAAGAATGGCGCTAAAGGATGCATGCCGGCTGTAGTGAATAGAACGGTAGGATCATTTTCCGGGATTAACGGAGCAGAAGCGATGAGCTTATGGCCGTGCTGCTGGAAAAAATCCAAGTACTTCTTTTTCAGCTCTTTGGCTTTCATTTTTTTAATTTACTTAGTTAAAGATTTTTCTAGTTCTTCTAATAGCTTTCGGGTTTTATTTAATCCATTTTTAACTGTTTCTTCATTTAATACAGTAATCTCAAAACGCTTTCCATAATCTGCCTGCAGCCTTAAATCATACAATTCCTTCAAAAGAGCATGGCTGTTGGTGGAGACAGCAATCTTCTTGGAAAGAAGCCATATCTGCTGATGATCTGGGGGAACAGAAAATTTATTTTTTTTTAGCCATGCTACTGCTGCCCGTTCTGCAGAAAGATACAGCCTGTTGGCAGAAGTTTCTACATCTCCCAAGTTTAGATTACGAAGGGAAGAATTAAAAAACCTCTTTGCTTTCTGCCACTCTTCCTGCCATTCAGACAAATTTTTCACCCAGTTTCTGGAAAATCAGTTTTATGATTTCAAACTTCTTGAAGTTATCCTTTGTTTTTTCCAGACTCTTTAAATCTTTTTTGTATTGGCTGGAATAAAAGAAAGTTTTTGCTTCTTCTTTGCTCAATCCGAACCGGCTATGTAAAAAAGAATAGAAAAAAGAAAATTCTGTCAATACTTTGCCTAGAATATCAGCAAAATCCGGCTCGGAAAGATTATGGAAAAGGCTGGAGCACCATTTGGCGCTTTGAAGCATTTTTTCCTTCGTCCTTCTGCGATTTTCATCCAGCCGATTCTCTAAAGTTTCTAAGTAAAAATCATAATTGTGAAGGCAAATGCCGTTTAGAAGAATCTCTATCTCTGGACAAGAAGTGAAATGAAGGTTTATCGTTTTTCCTCCGATACGTTCCATCTCTTCTTTAACCTTTTTTAAAGCATCTTTTTCTACTTCTTCCTTAGAAAAAATCAGCATATCTAAATCGCTTTGCGGCTTTGGTTTAGCGAGAGAACTGCCAAAAAGAACAATACTGGCGGGAAGATTAATCGAAGAAATGAACAAGGCTAGAGGGAGTTTTATTTCCCTGGGCAAAGATTGAAAGCGAAAGCCGTCAAAGAATAGTTTAAGGGAAAGATTCTCTCGAGAAGGGATAAGACGCACCTGCTTTTGCTTTCCGTTCAGAGAAAGACGGATGAATGAATCCTGATCTAACTGCCGCAAAGCGAGGAAGGCTGCGCTGCGGCCGACCCTGGTGGCTTGGATTAAATCTTCGATTATAAACTCCTTATCCGCCTCCCGAAGCAGAAAATCCAGTATTTTAAGGGTACTCTTTTGGTACTTTTGGGTATTCATATAGTACCTTAGAATACTAATTTAGTATTTAAATCTTTTGCAGTTTTTAGATGAAATAGGCGGGAAAAACTATTAAAATTCCGTCAAGCTCTTTTGCTTTTTCTTTATTGGAGTGAGAGCTGTTTCTTTCTTTCGTGGTTCTTTTGTTTGGCCGGCGTTCTCAAAGATTGGCTCTCCGTAAACTCCATCATAGCCGGGCTTGATTTCGATCTGATGGTTTCTGCTCCTGATGATGGCTTCGGCCAGCTTAGAATGAACTGATTTAATCAACACTTCTTCTGAAACATTCAGGAGGATATTGTTCTCGCTGCCGCCGAGCTGAATCAGCTTGTCGTAATTCTCCTGTGTTGTTTTGGAGCCGACAGATGTTTGATAAACTCCGGCAATGATCTCCTGCAAAGGAATCAAGCTTTTGAAAGGGATGGCATTCTTCTTGACAAAGCCGAGCGGCCGATCAGCCAGCTGCTCTACTCTATAAGCTACTCCCAAAGTCAGCTGTTTGCGGCAGACCGGGCAAACGCCTTCGGTTTCTAAAGTTTTTTCTGGCGAAGAAACAATGCTGCAAGAACGATGGCCGTCAAAATGATATTTGCCATATGCCGGATCGGTTTCAATTGTGGAGGTAATATGATTCTTATCGAAGCCACTTTCCAATCCGTTGTCTCTAATGGCTTTGATGATATTTTGATAGGTTAACTTTTCTAATTCAAAGATAGTTGCTTCCCGGCCCAAGCGGTACGGCCAGAAAGAATGGCTGTCAGAAAAAGAAACTAGATTGTATTTATCTAAACGTGATATGCGCCAGTTCATTTCTGGATCAGAGTTCCCGCACCAAACAGGGATACCGTTTCGCCTGATGTACAATGTGTGATTTGGCACTTCTAAACAGTATACGCTGTCTTGATAATCAACCCATGCTTCAATATAACTATGCTTTTTGATAGCTGAAGGTGTAATGGAATGGATGTTTTTTCTGATAAAGTAGATTACCCACGAATCTGCAGATTGTTTGTAATCCCTTAGCTTGGCAAAAGGTAGAGAACTCATTCCCGCTCCCTTTCTACGATGCAATTTATAATAGGCAGAAATACCCAGTTTTAAGGCTATTTCTTGCAAATCATCTCTTAATTTTTTGGAGATAGTAGTGGCAGAAAGACCCCTGCCCGTTCTTCCATAATGGTGGCCGTCTCCTTTGATATAATAATCGAATGCTACCTTCAGAAGTTCTTTGGATAAAGATTTTATCTCTAGGGGAAAATATTTTTCTTCGGCTTTTCCAAATTGGCGAAGATAAGAGAATAATTGATAATCTCTTACTCGGATAGTACCTAAATTTCTGTTGGTATAAAAATAAACATTATAACCAAAACTTTCAAGAATATTTTTCATCTCTTTAATCATCTCTCCTTTTGAATTGGCGAGATAAATTCCATATTGGCCGTTTCCCTCATTTGTTGTCCATCCTTCTGCTATCCAGAAACCAAAGAATCTTAACCAAGGGACGAGAGAAATCTTTTTTTCTTTTTTAATTCTTAACCCAGAATAATATCTGCTTCCATGTGGGATTTTCACTGGAGGAATGATGAAATATCCCTTGGTTTCCCCTTTCCATTCTCCGTTTTTTTTAAATAATTTTGATTTATTAAACAGAGACTGCGCTTCTCCTAAGAGGAAATGGTATTTTTTTCTGAAATCACATCTACTATAAACTAAGTTATGATTAGGTGTAACTAAGAGGTCCACTCTTCTTGTTTTCAAACGGTACATTTTACCGCGATAATCATATTTAAACAATTTAGTTGGGTATTGAAATTCTATTTCCTCCGTTTTAAGATTCAGGGTACAAATCTTATCTTGTAGATTAGCCTCAGCTACTCGTTTCCATCCCTCTAGCGTTAAAACTTCTGTTTCTTCATCATAACAGGACATTCCGGTTTCCAAAGCATGAATATGTTTGGCTTTTTCGCCAAAGCATTCTTCCACTGAATCAAAACCAGAGAGAGAGCCAAAGATAGCAAAATGAGGAGTCCAGCAATTATGGGCTATCATAAATTCCGTAGTATAGGAATTATCTTCTTCTACTTCTAAATTTAAAACTTCCCCATGATGTTTAAGCACTCTAACTTTCCTGATGGGAAGGTACGCATATCCTTCATCCATCCACCCATGTTTAAAATTTTTCTTGTTTATAAATTTCTTAAATGTTTTATCCAAGAGAAGAGTACTCTTTTCAAAAAAGGATAGATTAGAAAAGATAAATATACTTCTTTTAGAGATTATTTTTCTTCCCTTAATAAAATGTTTACCTCGAGAGTTATACCCTGTTGCTGTCTCTTCAAATATCGAAGGAATAATCCCCAATCTCAAACAGATAATTTTCATCTGATTAGATAGTTCTCTGGAAGTGGTATACCCAGTATCACCTCGCCACCAACCTCTGAATAATTCTTCTTGTTTCTCTTTAGGCAAATATAAAAATTGCTCGGGAAGAGATTTTGTCCAAGCACGTTTTTCTTTTTTAATATAACATAAGGAAGAAAAAAATTCTTCTAATAAAGTTGAAAAAAACTGTATTTCTACTCCTCCAAACTTTTTAATTTCCCTAGTCTCTTTTATTCCCCACAGCTTGAGCATCAAAGATTTGACATCGGCGATATACTCCTCTTCATTTTCATTAAAACTAAAAGATATGGCTCCATTACTTACATACCCTTCTGCTAAGTAATAACCAAGAAGTCTACAAAAATCCTTGTTTAATTGTATTTCATTTGGCAGCAATTTTTTTGTATTGCCATTACCCGCGTAGATTAATCCCTCTTTTAGTAAGCCGTTCTTACAAAAATCGCTAAGATGAAGAGTGGAGATGTCTCTTGTTTCTTTAAGCCGAGGATAAAGAATGAAATCTTTTTCCTCAATATCTTTTATTTGTATCCATTGTGGAGTATAATACCGATATTTCTTTTTTTTACAAGTTTTATCTGAACAAAGAGGTTTACAGGTACCCTTGGTCCAAGAGCAGTTTTTAAAACTTTTAATGGCTAGAATAGGGTGTTCCGGAGTAGCAGTTAAACCATTACGAAAATACCAGGGAATAATTTTAATAACCTCTCCCCAGTACTGCCGACTATACACTTTTTCTATCTTTTTATACCTACCCGCGTGGGTTAAAACTAAATCTTGCGAAGTAGCTTCTTTAATCTGCTTTACTCCTCCCTTGGTGTGGATAAAGGTTTCAGGTAAAAGACAATGAGCGGGAATGATTTCTATCTCTTCAGAGATAGAACGCATCAGGTCAACTAACTCCGGCGAAGAGAAGCCGAATATTGGGCGGCCGTCATAATCGATGCGGCCTTTTTTTAAGAGGGCTTCATGAATCTGCCGGACTACTTCTAGACTAGGAGCAAGAAGGAGGTAATGCACTCGGCGGCCTTTCTTCTCATGTGTGTAAATAAGAGAGATTTCTCCAGTAAGAAGAAAAGGAAACCGGCTTTGGCTGTATAGAATACCTTCTCTTTCATGCAGAGTTCTTTTTATTTCTTCAAACCATTTTGGATGGGTAAAATCTCCAGTGCCTAAAAGGTCAATACCTTTAATCTTGGCATATTGCTCTAATTTCGGCAAGGTTATAGCATTGGAACAGGCTCTGGAGAAACGAGAGTGGATGTGAAGGTCGGAGATGATGGGCATAATTAAAAAGAATAACCCTAGTTAAATAATGTTTCGTTAATTGGCTTGCGGTTTAGCCAACTGTATCGAAATCTCTCCAAAGTGTTCGGTCTGGATCATATTTACTTTTCTTTCGTTTTCTAGATGAAGGAGTGGGATAAAAGTATAAACTTTGTCTTCTTTTTTGCTTCCTGGAGGAAGGAGAGATGTAAATTTTAGATCCTTGTTTGTCTTGTAATGCAGTTTAATCTTATTGTAAAGATGGGCGATAACTGCCACCACATCAAACTTGTTCGTTGGAATGACCATGGCCACTGGCCGGCTGTAAACCACTTTTCTTCGGTTTGCTTCCATCGCTTGTTTCAAAGCATTCATCAGATCCTGCAAAGAAACTTTTCTCTTTCTCGGCTGAGGATGACGGGGGATAAGACGGAAATCTTCTTTCTCTATTTTTTCATTAGTCCGGAAAAGGTCGTAGCTAAATTCTGAAAAGAATTCACTGCCTTCGTTTTCGTCCATGCGGGCAAATAACGCATCTAATTCTCTTAAATCATGATCCTGGAAGTAATCGCATTTCATCTTGAGCATGATGGCTGCGGCCAGAAGCACTTTGCCAGAGAGACGGAAATTAGTCTCTTGCAGCTGTTTAACTGTGAGAATATACCTTTGTGTAAGAGCAGAAAGATCCAGATCCCAAGGATTCATCTGTTCTGTTTTTACTAAATCATATAGAACAGTCTGCCAGGAAACCTCATCCTTTTCCAAGACCATACTCATTAATTCTTGCTGCATTTTTCCTCTTTTAGTTGTGCTTTTCCTATACTAGTATAGTTAATTTTCCTTATTTTCTTAATAAAATGGCTAATTTTATAAAGATTACTGAATAAAAGTAAAGATGGAGATAAAAAAGTTTGTTTTAGGAGCATTGGAAAATAATGTTTATCTACTGGTTAAAGAGAAGGAAGCAGTTTTAATTGACTGCGAGCAGCCGACAGTACTCTTACGATATCTAGAGAAGAATGAGCTGAAACTGAAGATGATTTTGTTGACCCACGGACATTTTGATCATGTGCATGGGTTAGAGGAGATAAAAAAGAGGGCTGGCGCAGAAGTTTGGGTGAATGAAAAAGACGTGGGATTGCAGTATGGGGGAGAGATTGCGGCCGATAAGTTCTTTAAAGACGGGCAAAGCATTACATTTAACGGAGAAGAGATCAAAGTGATATTTACTCCTGGGCATACGCCTGGCTCTGTTTGTTTTTTATTAGGAAAACATTTGTTTTCTGGAGACACTTTGTTTAAGCAAGGAGTGGGAAGAACAGATTTACCGGGAGGAAATATTAGGGAGTTAGAGAAAAGTTTACAACGAGTGCTGGCCTTACCGCCAGAGACTAAAGTTTATCCGGGACATGGAGAAGAGACAACAATTGGGAACGAACAATTCTTAACAAACTAATCGATAGAATTGTATAACTGTTTCGTCTTGATTAATCTTTTAGAGAATATAAATAAATTTAAAGCAAGACGCCTCAGCGATAGGATGAATCGTGAGTACACCTCCTTTCAAGGAATAGATGAATTTTTAATTTTGTTGGCTGGGGAACAAAACTCGGCAAAACAGAGGATTGATACTGCTCAGGAGAAAATCGACTCGATTAATTTATATCGAAGATCGTTGGAGAATCATTTAATGTGTCATCCACACAGCCCTCCGATTCACCTCAGAGCATGGGAAATCGATAATCAACTCTTAGTGTCTTATGAAGTAAGAGATTATTCTTTGGCTACGGCAGTTAAAATCTCTTCAGCTCCTCTTCCCGACCAAGAAGCTAGAGGATTGGTCTGGCAAATAATGTTTAATTGCGGGGAGATAGTAAATGAAAACGGCAGCTCTTATTCGATACTTTGCCGAACAGAGAACCATCTAGATGATGAGTATAAAGATGTTAGAACGATAGGAGTAAAGACAACCTATTGTACGTGTTCATCTAGAGAATCTTCATTTAGTTGCCCGCACACGTTTCATACAAATATCTTACAACATAAAGACCCGAAAGAAACCTGTGCGTACTATCAAAAAAAAGGTGTAACTGCCCCGGTGATATCCGTATTAAAAAAGACTTTGGATGATTTATTCAAAAAATCTGATCAAGAAATTTTTGATATAATGCAAACCGAGTGGATAAAAGAAGAGCAGAAGATATTTGAAGCGATGGATGCCCTACCCGAGCCGTTTGGCAGGGGTAACAATAAAATGGTTGGTACAAGCTAGACGTGGGCCCACCCGGATTCGAACCGGGGATCTTTTCGATGTAAACGAAACGTCTTAACCGCTGGACTATGGGCCCGACTGCGATTGGATATCACTCGGGGTATACCAGCCCGACAGAAGAGATGTTTTTGACGATTATTTAATAAATTTATCATTTTATTCTTTGCGTGCGTATAAATATGTATCCTAAATGGTAGACCACCAAAAGCTTTAAGTATTATGGCAGAACTCCTTGCTAAGAAAAAGGTGAATATAAATGGCATTTTTTACAACATTTAAGCGGTTTTTCAGCCGGCTCTTCCACAGCAAAGATGATCTGAAGCTCGGCCTCTACGGCCCGCCCAACGGAGGAAAATCCACTTTGGCCAACCGCATCTGCACAGACTGGCTGGGAGAAGAGATGTCTTCAGTAAGCAATGTTCCTCATGAAACAAGAGAAATCAATATCAAGGAGAATATCATCATCAAAAATAAAAAAGGCAAGCAACTGAGTTTTAATCTTGTAGATACTCCGGGCATTGCCACAAAGATAGACTATGAAGAATTCATCAAAAAAGGGATCAATGAGCCCAATGCCAAGAAACGAGCCAAAGAAGCTACTAAAGGCGTGATTGAATCTATCAGATGGCTGGATCAGATGGATTCAGTAGTGGTAGTTTTAGATGCCACTGCCGATCCGTATTCCCAAGTCAATATAACTATTATCGGTAATTTAGCAGCGAGAAATATTCCAGTAGTTATTGCCGCCAATAAGGTCGACTTGAAGAAAGCTGATTTGGACCGAATTAAAGCAGCGTTTCCTCAGTATGAAGTAGTGGGCATTTCTGCTAGATACGGCCAAAACATGGAAGATTTTTATAATGAGCTGTTTAAACTGCTAAAATAAAGAGGAATGATAGAAAATGGTAACTTTCCAATTTGTCCCATACCAAGAAATCGAAGGATTGAGTTCTGCTAAACGCATCAATAAACTGCTGAAGATAGTCAAAGAGAATAAGATTGTTCTTCTTCAAGGTAGACTAAAAAAAGAAGAGGAAGCAGATTTGATTGAGATTACTATGGAAGAAGTGACAGAAAAATTTAAGGGAGTAGAATTAAGCGTGATTTACCCGGAGAAGAGCCGAGAAGCTGATATGCTCAGCAAAATGAAATCCGGATTTATGAATACTCTTTTAGGAGATAGACAGGGATTCACCGTGATTGGGCCGGCCTCTATCATCAAGAAGATTGAAAAGAATCCCAACAAGATTGAGTTGTTTACGCAGGAGAAGAAATAATAAAGAGAAAGTATTATATAATTCTGCTGTTTCTCTATTTTTATGCCACACCAATGCGTGAGATGCGGAGTGATGCATGCTGACGGTTCAGCAGAGATTCTTAAGGGCTGTGCCTGTGGAGGAAGGCTGTTTTTCTTTGTCAAACAAAAAGACATGGAAGAATCCAAACGGATTGTCTCTAATCTCAGCGCCACTGATAAAGTGCAGATGGAGCAGGATGTTTTTGAATTAATTGGTTTGGAACGAGAAGAGAATAAAGCGGTAGTTTTAGATTTAGAGACTATTAAAATTCTTAAGCCAGGAAAATATGAATTAGATTTAGTCCATCTTTTCAAAAGAGATCCATTGATAATCAAATTAGAAGAAGGCAAATATGTGATTGATCTGCCCAAGGCATTTAAGAAAGAAAATCAATAAAAAATCTATGCAAAGGAGGATAAAAATGAAAATCGGAGACATTCTAGAGTACGTTGGGATAGGGATAGTCATCGTAGTAGGAATCATCGCTTTGGTGAAGTTGCTTGGGTGGCTTTAGATGAAGCAAGTGAAAGTCGCAGATGATTTGTTGCTTATTTTATCGGGAATTCTATTGATCTATGAGTTTGTATCAAATTATCGCTCGAGTTGCTTTAGCCGATTGTCTCTTCTGGTTTCAATTTTTATGATTGCTTATTCCATATTCTTAAGAAGAATAAAAGAATCCGGGTTATAAGGCGATAAGAAATAAACAAAGGATAAAAAAAGAGGTGAAATAGATGTGCAAGCAAAACTTGGGCAAG
>Ga0209541_10007247_pt1 | contig 18711 bp, 19 predicted proteins | sample RifCSPlowO2_01_FD_184027 | JGI IMG/M metagenome (GOLD analysis project Ga0209541, IMG submission 184027) | Groundwater microbial communities from Rifle, Colorado - Rifle CSP2_plank lowO2_0.1 (SPAdes) (version 2) | ecosystem: Environmental > Aquatic > Deep subsurface > Groundwater | place... | reverse complement strand
TGAATTTCCATACTCCTCTCTTAAATCCCCGTGTGCATCAAAATATAAAACTGATAAATTCTTGAAAGAATCTGAATAAGCTTTTGCCGGCCCGACTGCAATTGAATGTTCGCCGCCTAAAGTCAGAACAAATTTTTCGTCCCTGATTAATTTTTTTGTTTCTCTTTCCAAAACAGAAACCATTTCTTCCGGCTTTTTTGGCAATTTATACGGCTTAATTGTCGCAACCCCGCCGATTTTCTCAACAATGTTCAGTTTTAATTCTTCATCCCATAGCTCAAGATTTTTGGAAGCTTCAATAATAGCCCGCGGCCCGTTTTTCGTGCCTTTTCCATAGGTAACCGTGCTTTCATACGGAGCAGAAGCTACAACTACTTTGGATTTTTTATAATCACAAAAACTTTCCTCTAATCCTAAAAAATTATCCGGTACATTCATTATTTCAGTATTTTGTTGAATTCCCTTCCTTTTCTCCCCTTCCAGTTTCCTTTATGGTATGCATAGCTCGCAAGCAGCGGAAAAGTAATTGTTGCCTCCCCAAAAACCATTTGTGTTGTTCCCTCTGCAACCTTCCCCCACGAATGCGCCTCTTTCAATGTGCTTCCTGATAACGCTCCATCGCGCTCATCTGCAACTGTCAATTGTATCGCATATTTGTGCATCTTTGCTTTCTTTCCAAGCACATCTGCCGCCACTACTATGTCCTGCGTGAAATTTTTCGGAACCCCGCCACCAATCATTAAAATTCCTGTTTCTCCAGCGGCAATTTTTATTTTTGTCAGCTCAAGAAAATCTTTTGCAGAGTCAAGTGTAACAACCGGTTTTCCCTCCCTGTGATATTGATGATGCACTAATCCGAAACCTGCGCTTGAGTCTGAAAACGCGGGGCAGAAAATCGGAACGCTTTTTCTGTAAGCTGCGTGCACAAAAGAATCCTTGTTTTTTCCGTGCTTGTCCAGGTATTTTCCCATCTCAACAATAAATTCCCTTGAAGAATAAGCGCGAGGTTCCAATTTATTTGCTATTTCTGCAATTGTCATGTCGCATTTTCTTAATTCATCTTCGTCAATGTAATGGTCATAAATCCTGTCAATCTCCAGCTTGAAAAGCTCATCATCATCAACCATTGGAGTTCCCTGGTAGTGCTTAAATCCCAATCCTTCAAAAAAATCCTGGTCAACAACAATCGCGCCTGTGGAAACAATTGCATCAACCATGTTGTGCTCAACCAAATCATAAATTACTTTTTTCATTCCTGCGCTCACTAATGATCCTGCAAGGCACAAAATTACAGAGCAGTTTTTGTCCTTTAGCATATCGTCATAAATTTTCGCAGCATTCGCAAGATTTCGCGCCTGGAAAGCGGTTTTTCCAAAACTCTCGATTAGCTCAACAGTGTTGTGCTTTTTAATATCAATATGCTCAACTGTATCTCTTAAATAATCCTTTTTGCTGCCCATCTCCCCTATACTTTACTTTATAATTCCCTGGATTGGAACCTCGTGATTTACAAAACAGAGTGCAACAAGAGCTGTTCCGTGCTTCTTTTTCGGCACAAAACTTTTCACATAGAGTTCAATGTCTTTGATTTCATATTTCTCTTTGATATCCGCAGCATACAGCTCGTTTAAGCTTGCGTGCAAGGTTTCTTTTGCATGCTCTTCAGTTCCGTGGTCTGAATATTCGCAGACCAAGCCGCCTGCTTTCTCGCCTGTGCGCCTGTCATAGAGCCAGCCATAAATAATTCCTGCAGTTGCGCGCTCGCCTTTAACGGAGTTTGCGCACGCCATAATTGTTTCCATTACACTTCCAAAAGTAAGATTTTTTGGTCGGGAAATCTTAGTTGATATCGCAGACAAAACAGAGCTGTAAACCATTATATTCTGCTTCTCAATTCCTGCGCCCCTTAACGCAACATGATAGCTTCCAGCATGAATTGTGACATCGCTTTCGCCGATCCCAGAAGTAACAAAATAATCCTTTGGAACTCGGTTTCCTACAACAAGTTTTGGAAGCTGCTTCAGCCCCTTAATATGAATTTGCATAAGGTTGCCTGTTTGGATAGTTTTTTGTTTCATTAGAACTTCAAACCTCCATTGTTTGAGAGCAACCTCTGTAGAAAAATAGTATTGATTAGAAAATTCAATGGTGATTTTTTATTGTTTATGAAAGATATTGTGTATTGATTTTTCAATTCAGTATTTTTTAAAGTGCCGTGACACCCCTTTTCAATTATAAATAATATTTACTCAAAACTTGCTTATAAACTTATCGTTTGGAAGAAATTTTCTGGAATTTTCTCTGAAAAAGCATTCCTAAAACTTTGTTTTTGCACCTTTTGAGAAACTATTTTAACCCTTTTAGCCACAAAACTGTTATGCACTACACACATTTCCATTCATACCCGCCAAACCTGCGAAACCGCGCTGATGAAACCTTGGGTTTTGTCTACAAATACTTGCATGCGCTTGACAGCTACAAGAACGGATTTTTAATGGCATTTGTTGAAATTTTTGACGCAATTGAGGATGCAAGTGAATTAGTTGACAGGCAGAACAAGCCCTCTGATAACGCGCGCGAATTTGCACTTGAAAAAATAAATGAGCGATACAGGTTTTATTCACTCAAAATTTCTAAAAAACAGATTAATGAGCTCTCGGAATTTTTCAGGCTGAAGGAAATAATCCGAAAGAAAAAAGAAGCTGAACGCCTTAGTGCAGGAGAGCTTGCAAAATTCCTTAACATTTGGCTGCCGCTTTCTGCAATTGACTATGATTTCTGCTTCAATCTCGCTGCGCCCAAGAGCATCGGCGACAGGCAAACACGCGAACTCCTTCTTGAATATTTGCACAACATGGCGCTCCTTGAAAAATTAACGCTCTCAATCAACAACCACGATATTGACGCTAAAAAAGGAAACTTCAATTTCATAAACCTTGCAAAGGAATTTAAATTCAGGCCGAAATTCTTCGAGGACTACGCGAAACGCTGCCTGAAGGCCGCGCAGAAGTCGCTTTTGCAGCTTACTGATTTTAAAACTACTGAAGGAAGATCTTTGACTGTTGAATACATAAAAGGCGCAGAGAGCGTTGGAAAAGCACTCAAGTACCTGAAAGAAGAAATTTTGATAGAATAAGTGCGCCACCGGGGAATTGAACAGCTTTTTCGCACTCAAGATATTCTAAATTAGATAAGGGCGAAAAAACCTGGGAAAAGTAACTTGTTTATCTTTGAGTGCGCCCTCTGGGAATTGAACCCAGCTCACGAGCTTGGGAAGCTCGTATCATACCGATAGACCAAGGGCGCAGTTTAGCAACGATTAAATAAACAAACTGTTATTTATCTTAATATGCCCGCCAAATCCGAAAAATCCGAATTAGAAGCCCTGTTTTTCCGCGACAAGCCCGCGCGCCTTTTAGTGCACATTAAGAAAGAGCACCGCTCCTATGCTTCTGTTTTATCCCGTCAAATCAACGCAACTTACGCGCACACAAAGGAAATCTTGGACAGAATGCATTCACTTGGCTTAGTTACTTTTTCAAAAACCGGCCGGACAAAATATGTCACTCTCACTCCTGTTGGGAAAGATTTGGCAGAGCATTTTGAAGCTTTGATTTTTAAGAGGATGGGTTCAAAGTAAAAATTCAGAAAAACATCACCTCAGTATTTTTTCCCTTTTTAAATTTTCACACTTCCACTTCCTACCACCTTGCTAAACTTTCCCCATTTTCAGAAAACAAAATTTCCCAAAGCGGTTTAGTGTGCTGATGTTGAGGGGATTTTTTGAGTGCTGCAGGCCCCCCTACACGATAAAACAGGCGAATTTTTAATTTTGGTGCAGTGTAACGATAGGAATTTATACACTCAAATCTAACTTGATTTTAATGGTCGATGAACAGCCTAGTGGTGTTAAGTCGGGCAACGGAAAAGCTCCTCCTTCTAGAGGAATTCCCAGTAAAGAATCGCTGTGGTTAGAGGACATTCGCAAACTAAGAGACGAGTGGAAATACCACCAGAATGTCCGAATTGAACTTGAACAGGTAATGCAAATTGTCTTTCCCAAGAAATACCAGGCAAAGTACTATGAGACTGCACTGAAATTCATGCACCTTCTTTTGCAGAAGCAGGTGCTCCGCGGAGCAGATTTAGGCGAGTTCCTGCGCACGCACAACTTCTCAAAAGCAACCTTCTATAACATAATTCTCCCGCGCCTCAAAAGAGTGGGCATGATTACAACTGATAGGGAATCCTTTACAGAATTTGAAGGAAAGCGCAAGTTTTACAGAAAAATGGTCAAGCCCTCAACCCAATTCAGCATCTTTTTCACTCATTTGGCCAAGGAATACGAGTCTATAATAGAAACAGCCAAGGCAAAGGCCGGCCAGCAGAAACCATAGCAGAAACAATAAATATTACGAGGTTTATCTTTTCGCAGTTATGGATGAAGAAATAAGCGGTTACGGAATTGCATACGATTCGCGCGGAACAATCTACATTGGACTCGCTAGCCGCGTCCAGAAGGAAATTGACGAGGTCATGGTTGCTTGGGAAAATGAAATTGTTGTCCTTGAGATAGTTGCGTGGGATAAGGAAAAAAACGAGCCGCGATTTAGGCAGCGCACAATGGGCGCAATCGTTGCGCCGATGACCCATTGGGAGAAATTTGAAAACTTAGGGGAGTTTTTCAAAAAATACAACGAGAACAGGCCGGTTTTTGTTCAGTTGCTAAAGCAGGCTTCCCTCCAAGAGTCGTAAACCACCCCTTTCTTAGCCGATTCACAAATCTCTGTTTTCAATTAATTTTTTGTGAGACTTCAAATTTCTATACTTGAGTATATACTTTGTAAAATTCAGCCTCGGAGTTATCTATATAAATTACTCCATACATCCAGACTTATCGTTTTATGAAGACACGCAAGAAGAAGTGGAAAAAAGCCGGCAAGATGCGCTGGAAATGGCAGAAAAAGCGCATGAAACGCCGAATGCGAATGCAGAAACGCCTGAGAATGAAAGCAATCTAATTTTATTTAGAATTTTCTCTGAAAACCTATTGCAGCGATTCCTTGATATACTGCGAGGTATAGCCCCTTAGCGGCCTTTTACGAAACCGCGTTTTCGCCCTTAAAGAAAAAATTTGTGAGAGTTCCTTTTTCTATACTCCAGTATATACTTTCAAAACTATATTTCTAAAATTTATTTTTTTACTGTATAATATATTTCGCGGCCTTTCCTCTTTTGCTCAACAACCCCGTACTTCACCAACTCACTCAGGCGCATCGCGGCGTACTGCCGCGAAATTTTCAGCTCGCCTGCGATTTCCGCAGCGCGCATCTTTCGCTTTCCAAGCCGCTCAACAATCTCTTTGTCAATGTCAAGCATTTCCAGCTCGCGATCAACATCCTCGCGCATCTTTTCAAGCTCTGATTTTTTCGTTTCAAGGTATTTTTTGAAATCATCAAAATCCGTTTTTTTAGCCTGCTCCTCGATTATCTTATGATGGTCCTCTCTCAGGCCGCGAAAACCGCTTACCAAAGTAGACTGAATTTCCTGCACATCCCTTTCAATGTGCGTCAGCTGTTTTCCAACAGAAATCAAGGGGTCTTCTGTAATCCTTTCAGCAGCCACATATTTTTTGCGCGCCTTCTTTTCTTTTACAGTGCGCTGCATAGCGGTTTTAGCCTTCTTTTTTGTGCCGAATATTCTGTCTAAAAACCCCATTTTAGTAAAGATATGTCGCTTACATATCAATTGACACGTCAACTATATATTTGTTATGTCAATTGACAAGTTGACAGATAGTTGACATTATAGTGCTGCATAGCGATTTCTAGTCGTTTACTTAACTTGACATATTTTTCTTTTTCAGTTTTTGAACTTTCCTGAATTTTTTTATCCATTTCCCTTTGAATTTTCCCGAAACTTTTATTTAATGGTGGTAAGGATCCTGAATTTATATATATTTTGTAAAAAACCAGAATTCAAAAAATAGTAAAAAGTGAGTCAAAATGGCTATTTTTGAGCCAAAAACGCTCAAATGTGAGAGATTTTAGTACACTATGGCGGTGTTTAGCCAGTATAAAAAGTTGAAATGTGAGAGTTCGTAGTGTATTATAATGGTGTGAAATTGGTACTAAATAAGTCGACGCATAGCGATTTCTATTGTTTAAACAGCATTTTTTCGCTAATTTTGAGTTTTTTGCTGAAAAATTGCTCTGCTACGTGGATGTTGGAGAGGGCATGAGTGGTCAATTCAGAGAATTTCAACGAAGAATTGAATTGTGAGAGTAGGAGAAATGGTATAATTTGGTCCAGGGAATGGCGATCGATGGTCGCTCCACCTTGAAAATCAGAAATTAAAGATTGTGCGGCTTGCTTGCCGACAATTTCTGCGCGTAAATTTTTCTCGCCGATTTGGGACGAACCCAAAATCCCGCCTTTTTGGGTTGTGAGACATATGGTAATTGCACTTCCGGTACTTTCAGTTTTCAGATAGGCAGTTTTGATGTTTGAAGAAACTTTTAGCTGCTTGAAGATCTCCTGCCTTGCTGAAATTTTTTGGCGTTCAGCAACTTTTTGCTTTTGTAAGTGTTCGCTGGCAACAGAAATTCCTTTGGTGTTTTCTATTTTTCCCTGTTCAACTAAATTCAATCCTTTCAGCCCATCCGGCGGCTTCAAAATTACCTCAACCTTTGCCCCGCCAGTTGGATAGAAGCCGTGCCGCTTTATTTCAAACTCTGTTGCATATCCCATCTTCCCAAGAATCTTTGAAAAAACTCCCTCCACAAAATCGATAGGCGGCGCCCATTTTCCATATGTTGCTCCGCCATTGACCTCAATCTTAACTTCCTTGCGAGCTGCAACCGCAGCTATCATCACAGGCTGAAGCGCAAGCCCAACACTCCCTGCTGTCTCAATCCTTATCCTAACCTTGTCTGAAAACTCTTTTCCCGGCTCAAAGGTTATCTCACTTGAGCCAAGCTCTGCCCCTTTCAGTTTTCCGTTGCAAAATTCAGAAACCGCACGTATTCCCTGAAGGTGCTGTTCTTTCAATCCAGGCTGTACCCTTCCCTTTCTTATGTTTTTAACCCTCACAGCCCTCCCGGTTGCCGCGCTTAGTCCTATGGTGGTTCTTATTATTGAACCGCCTCCCTCCCCATGGCTGCCGTCTATTTCAATCATCACAGAAATTATATAGAAGTACCTCCTTTATAGCTTAATTCCCATGAAAATTAACTATTCTTCTGAACCTCTGGAAAAGCTCAAAACAGACCTTTTAGCAATAGGCTTATTTGAGGAGGAACCACTACACGCAGACGCCCGCAAGCTGGATTTAGCCCTAGACCACGCTATTACTAACGTTCTAAAATCAAAAGACTTCAAAGGCGAGCCAAGCGAAACCTACATCCTGAACACAAATGGAAAAGCCTCTGCCAAACGCGTTCTTTTAGTTGGATTGGGCAAGAAAAAGGAGTTTGAAATAGACACAGCAAGGCAGGCAGCAGCTATTACAGTTCAAACAGCCATTTCCCATAACTTAACCTCGCTTGCAGCCTCTGTTTTCGGCGCAGGTGTTAAAGGCCCCACCTCACTTCTGGCCGCAGCCATAGCAGAAGGTGTCATATTAGGGAGCTACTCATTCAAGACTTTCAAATCAAAGAAGAAAGACGAGGGCAAAGCGATTGAGGAACTGACTTTAGCTTACTCTGATAAAGGAGAGCTTGCAAAATTCAAGGAGCCGGCTGAACAAGCGCGAGTTTTGAGCGAAATAATAAACCACTGCCGCGAGCTCCAGAACCTGCCGCCAAATATTGCAACCCCGGAATACATTGGCAAGGAAGCTGAAAAGCTCGCCAACAAATACAAATTCAAAGCCACTGTTCACGACAAGAAAGGAATTGAAAAATTAGGATTTAACGCGCTACTTGCTGTTAACTCCGGCTCTGCCAAAGAACCGCGATTTATTGTTTTGGAGCACCGCGGAAAATCGACAAGCGGCGCCCCTATTTGCCTAGTCGGCAAAACAATTACATTTGATTCAGGCGGCCTGAATATTAAAGTCGGAGATTTCATGACTAACATGAAGTTTGACAAATGCGGCGGAATCGATGTTCTTGGAACAGTTGCAGCCGCAGCGGCTCTTGATCTCCCGGTCCATGTTATTGGCCTGATGCCTGCAACTGAAAATCTCCCATCTGGCAGCGCTTACAAAGTCGGCGATATCTACACTGCTTACAATGGTAAGACAATGGAGATTGGAAACACAGATGCCGAAGGCCGTGTAATACTCTCAGATGCCCTTGCCTACACTAAAACCTTTAAGCCAAAAGCTGTTATTGACCTCGCAACACTGACCGGAGCCTGTTCTGTAGCACTCGGGGTTCACGCAGCCGGCCTAATGGGCAACAACGAGAAGCTGATTTCAAAAGTAAAAGATGCCGCAGCTCACACAGGCGAACGCGTATGGGAGCTCCCAATGTTCAAAGAGTACAATGATATCATAAAAAGCGAAGTTGCTGATGTAAAAAACATTGGCGATGGCACAGCAGGAACAATTACTGCTGCAAAATTCCTTGAAAATTTTATTCCAGATGACACAGCATGGGCTCATCTTGATATTGCAGCTGTTGCCTGGACTGAAAAGGGCAAAGTCAAGCCATATTACGGCAAAGGAGCCACTGGATTTGGAATAAGATTGCTAATTGAGCTGTTAAAAAATATGAAATAGGGGCTCAGGGGCACAGATTCACAAAGCGAGGGAGTGTGGAAGCGTCCACACTCCACGGTAGAGGAGGGACACCTCGTTCTCCCTCGCTTTGTGCAGGGGCTCAGAAGCCCGAAATTCAAAATATCCATCTCATAGTATAATGGTGTGAAAAAGTCAAAAAAATTGCGAATTTGCACACTCACACAATATTAAACGGACTTTTTCTCACATTCTTGGGTTCAGAAAAACAATGATAGACATTAACTTATTGCGCACAAAACCGGAAATAGTGAAAAAATCCCAGAAAAAGCGCGGATTAGAGGCGCATGTTGTTGACAAGGTGCTTGATTTTGACAAGAAGTGGCGCGATTTGAAAGGGGAATTGGATTTGCTGCGCGCCGAACGGAACAAACTCGGGACTGAAATCGGAAATTTAAAGAAATCTCAGGCAAACCCTTCGGGTTTGCTACCCGCAAACCAAAGGTTTGCGGTGGGAAAAAGTGCCGATTCCTTAATTAAAAAAACCGCAGAACTTTCACAATCAATAAAAGACAAAGACGCTGAATTGATTGAGCTTGCCAAAAAACGCGATTTAACCCTTTTAGACATTCCAAATATCTTGCACGACTCTGTTCCAGAAGGCGTAAATGAGGAAGATAACAAAACTGTCCGCACAGTCGGAAAAGTTCCTAAATTCAAATTCAAGCCAAAAGACCATATTGATTTGGGGAATGCATTAGATTTGTTTGATATTGACCGCGCAGCTAAAACAAGCGGTGCGAGATTTTATTTCCTGAAAAACGAAGCCGCTCTTTTGGAACTCGCGCTTGCCCAGTATGCAATGGATTTTCTTGTAAAGAAAAAATTTACCCCGCTGATTGTTCCAAATTTAGTTAATGAGCAAACTATGTATGGGGTTGGAATGCTGCCGCATGCAAAATCCGAAATTTTCAAAATAGAGGGCGATGACAAGTATTTGATTTTAACATCCGAGCATGCAATCGGCGGGCTGCACATGAACGAAACCCTAAAAGAAGAGCAATTGCCGCTTCGCTATGCAGGATTTTCTCCTTGTTACAGAACAGAGGCAGGTGCCCACGGAAGGGATACAAAAGGAATTTTCCGAGTCCATCAGTTTAACAAAGTAGAGATGTTTGTTTTCAGCGAGCCAAAAGATTCCTGGAAAGAGCATGAAATGCTTTTGAAAAACGCAGAGGAGTTAGTCAAAGGATTAAAGCTTCCATACAGAGTTGTAAATGTCTGCACAGGAGATATTGGGAGGGTTGCTGCAAAGAAGTACGATATTGAAGCCTGGTTCCCAGGGCAAAACGCATACAGGGAACTAATCTCCTGCTCAAACTGCACAGACTTCCAGGCGCGCAGATTAAACACAAGAGTTTATAGAAGCGGGGCAAACCAAAAGGAAGAAGTCTTGCACACCCTTAACTCAACTGCGCTTGCACTTGGAAGAACACTTGTTGCTATTCTTGAAAACAATCAGAATAAAGACGGCTCAATAACTATTCCAAAGGTTTTGCAGAAATATACTGGGTTTAAGAAGATTGAATCAAAAAAGTAATTATTGCAGACCGCTTTTTCTCAAATCCATTCCAATAACTGATGCAATCTGGTCTTTTTTCAAAATAATTCCCCTTTTCAGTTCCATTGCGAAAACAAAAGTATTCCTTGCCTCTTCTTTCATGCCCAGTATTTTAAACCGCTTTTCTAAATGTAAAATAAAGTAGTTCAGAGCACCCCTGTTATCTGTGCGTACAGTCAATCTTATTTTCTTGTCATCCTTGCTGAATTCAAGTTCCATAGTTTCTAAGTTGTTTTCCCCTTTAATATATTATTTGAAAAACTAAATAAACTCCTCTATATATGCTGTGAGCATGGATTCGCATAAAGTCCCCCTTTTAATGACTCCTGGTCCAACCCGCGTGCCGGACAGAATTTTGAAAGCATTATCAAAGCCTTTAATCCACCACCGGGAAAAAGAATTTTTGGACATGTCTGTTTCCTGCATTGACCGCTTAAAAGAACTTTACAAAACAAAGAACGACCTTTTTATGCTGACTTGCAGCGGAACAGGGGCAATGGAAGCTGCGATTGCAAACACAATTAACCCAGGAGATAAAGTTCTTTCGGTTGTCAACGGAATATTTTCAGAACGCCTATCCAACATAGCAACGTCCTACGGCGCAACTGTCCGCACACTTTCCGTGCCAATGGGCCAGGCGGTTGATTTGAACAAATTCAAGGAACTTGCCCTCACTGGAAATTATAAAATGGTCACAGCAGTTCACAATGAAACCTCAACTGGCGCGCGCAACCCAATTGCAGAAATGAGCAAAATCCTAAAATCAACAAGCACAATGTTCACTGTTGACACTATTTCCAGCATGGGTGGCGATGAAATAAAAACAGACGAATGGGGAATTGATTTTTGCATAGCCGGAAGCCAGAAATGCCTGATGCTCCCGCCAGGGTTAGGATTTATTTCAGTTTCCGAGCGCGCCTGGAAGGTTATTAACACAAAACAGGGAGGCCGATTTTACTTTAACCTGAAAAAGTACAAAGAAAAATTCCCCGATAATCCATGGACAACTGCAATTAACTTGGTGTTTGGATTAAATGAAGCGCTGGATATGCTTTTTGAAGAAGGTTTGGAGAATGTAATCAAAAGGCACGCTGAGGTTGCAGCGCACTGCCGAAAGCGCGCGAAAGAATTAGGGTTTAATTTGTTCGTCCAGCCAGAAAGTGCATGTTCGCAAACTTTAACCTCACTTACTCACCCAAAAGTTGATTTGGAAAAACTCCGCAGTCATTTAAAATCCAAATACAACATCCAAATTGCCGGCGGCCAGAAAGAGCTCAAGGGAAAAATCATAAGAATAGGCCATATGGGCTCAATTGGGAAAGAGGAAATTGATTTAACCCTAGATTCTATTGAGAAAATCCTCGCGGAGCAGTGAAGAACTTGTCTCCGCTCAATTTTCGCTCACTGAGGTTCGCGAAAACCTTGAAAGAAATATAATGATTTTAATTGTTTTTCCAAACCCCGAAGATAAAGGAATTAAGGTTGTAAAGGAATCCCTTAAACGAACCGAAGGATTTTTTGAACAACTGCAGATAGGCAAAGTAAAAAATGAAAAAGCCCGCCTTGATAAAATTTCCGCAAAGTGCAAAAAGCTTTCCAGAAGCGGAAAACGAGTTGATTGTGTACTACTAACCCGCTCAACTCTTGGTTCAAGCAAACTCAAGCTAACTTTTTCCCCAAAAGCACTTTCAGATTCCCTTGCGGAGTTTATAGAGTACCAAAAACTCTCAAAGGCAAAAATAAAACCGGAACTTTCTGAATTAAACAAAACAGAATTCCCATTTCCATTGAAAAACCTTGGAACTTTTTCTGAAAATGTGCTGCTGCTTGAATTTGTCTTTAACAAAAACAACCTGCCTGACATTGATATGCGAAAATTTCGGAAAAAGCAGGTTTCCGAGGAGCTGCAAACCCACTTAAAATACCTCAAGAATCTTTTGAAAGATTTGGAAGAGCACTGCAAAAGGAAAGCAGCCTCTGTTTCACGAAAACGCTCAAAAGAGATTTCCGAAGTTTCAGATGCTCTTTCTGTTCTTGAAAAACAGCTCACGCTTTCCCGAAAGCCAATCGATGCCGAGCAGGACAGAACAAAAAAGGAACAGTCCCTTGTAGAATGGCGCAAAAACGGCGCAGATCAGATGATTTCCAAGTTTAAGGAAATAGTCTGGCCAAAACTTGCTGAAAAATCCCCATTTACCTTGGAAGAAGACGAGAACATTGACGCAGCCGGCCGCAGCTTATTGATAAGAACCTCCGGCAGAATTTTAGCTGATGTTTTCCTAAGCGGCACAGGAGAGTTTGAAATCATGATGCGCTCGCCCATGCAGAAAATGTCTTTAATAACCTTCTATGAAAAGCTATGCAGGAACGATCTCTCTCCGCAGTGGAAGGAGAAGTTTGGAATAAGGTAAAAATGAAAGTATTAGTAGCAGACCCCATAGACAAGAAAGCTTTTGACGCAATTAAGAAATTTGCCCAAGTTAAAGATGCAACTAAGCTTTCCCGTGCCTCACTTGCAAAAGAAATTGCAAAGCACGATGTTCTGATTGTCCGCTCGCGCACAGAGGTTGATGAGAAACTTCTTTCAAAAGCAAAAAAACTAAAAGGGGTTGTCCGCGCAGGAGTAGGAACTGATAATATCGATACTGAATATTGCCAAGACCACAAAATTCAGGTTTTGAACACACCTGAAGCGCCGAGTGTTTCTGTTGCAGAGCTTACAATTGGACTAATGCTTTCTCTTTTCAGAAAAATACCGCAGGCAGACGCAGCCACTAAAAACAAAAAATGGCTGAAAGGAGAACTGAAGGGAAACGAACTGTTTGGAAAAACTTTGGGAATAATCGGCTTTGGAAGAATCGGGCCGCAGGTTGCCCAGCGCGCCCGTGCTTTTAGAATGCAGGTTTTCATTTACGATAACCGCGCTAATTCAGCGCAGGTTAGGGAATTCGGGGAATTAGTAAATCTTCCAGAGCTGCTCAAAAGATCCGATATTATAACTGTGCATCTCCCATTAACCCCTGAAACTGAAAACATGCTTATGGACGAGCAGTTCAAACTGATGAAAGACGGCGTTTACATTATTAACACCGCGCGCGGGCCGATAATAAATGAGCAATCTTTAATAAAAGCTCTAAAATCCGGAAAGGTTGCCGGCGCTGCTCTGGATGTTTACTGGGGCGAAACTCCGTTTAAATCAAAAATAATGAAATTCAAGGACAAAATTATTTTAACCCCGCATATCGGCGCAAGCACCTACGAGGCGCAGGAGCGAATAGGTGATTTGCTTGTTGAAAAAGTCAGGCAGCTTGCGCGGGACGATAAATACATCCAATGGAGTTAAAGAATTACGAGCTAATTATAACTGAAAAGCCCAAAGTCTCTTTGAAAATAGCACAGTCACTCGCTGAAGGCAAATTTTCAACAAAAAAACATGAGAACGTTTCTTACTATGTTTTAAAACGCGGCGGGAAAACAATTGTAATTGCCCCTGCTGTCGGCCATATTTTCACACTCAAGCACAGGGTTGGAAAAAAAGGATATCCTATTTTTGCAGTGAGCTGGATCCCGGTTTACAAAGCAAACAGATTTTCAGCTTTTACAAAACCCTACATAGAAACTCTGGAATTTCTTGCCAAAAACGCCACTAGCTATGTTAGCGCCTGCGATTACGATTTAGAAGGCGAGTTAATTGGATATAATGTTTTGAAATTTATTTGCGGAGAAGATTCGATTAAAAAAGCCCGCAGGATGAAATACTCTGCGCTGACAAAGGAAATTCTTGTTGATTCATATGATAATGCGCTTCCGCATTTGGATTTCAATCTTGCTGATGCCGGAACAGCAAGGCACATTTTGGATTGGTACTGGGGAATGAACACTTCGCGCGCACTGAGCCACGCATACAAAGCCGCAACACAATCTTATATGACTTTGTCTGCTGGCCGCGTGCAAACCCCAACTTTAAAAGTTTTGGATGACCGCGAAAAGGAAATCAAGGCATTCAAGCCAGAGCCATTCTGGATACTCGGCGCAATAATAAAGCATAGTAAAACTGAAGTTTTGGCAGAGCACAAGACTGAACGATTTTTTGACAAAAAAGAAGCGGAGAAATCTTACAAAAGCTGCAAAGGAAAAGAAGCGACTGTTTTAGAGATAACCAAAAGGCAGACTGAACAAAAACCGCCTTTTCCATTTAACCTCGGTGATTTGCAGCAGGAAGCCTACTCGCTTTTCAAATACGTCCCTAAAAGAACACAGGCAATTGCACAATCACTTTATGAAAAAGGTTTAATCTCCTATCCAAGAACTGGCTCGCAAAAATTAACAGGGATTGATATAAAATTCATTTTGCAAAAACTTTCTGAAACTGCAAAATACCGAAAACTGGCTTCGTCTCTCTTATCCCTCCCTTCCTTAACTCCAAACGAAGGCTCAAAAACAGATCCGGCCCATCCCTGCATTTATCCAACAGGCGAGAATCCGGATGAACTGGAAAGCTTTGACTCAAAGCTCTATGATTTAATAGTAAAACGATTTTTGGCTTGTTTTGGAAAGTCAGCTATCCGCGAAACGCAAACAGCCAGTTTTAAAATCGGGCAGGAAGATTTCTTTGCAAAAGGCTCGCGCACTTTGGAGAAGAACTGGCACGAGTTTTATGAGCCTTATGTTAAGTTAAAAGACGAGGAACTTCCGCCTTTTGAAGAAGGAAAATCCTACAAGGTTAAGGAACTTCTTAAAGAAGAACGAGAAACACAGCCGCCTTCCAGATACAACGCAGCGTCCATTGTGCGAAAAATGGAAGACTTGGGGATCGGAACAAAATCCACGCGCGCAAACACAGTTCAAACACTATACGACCGCGGCTACATAATTGGAATTAACAATATTCAGGTTACAGAATTCGGCACAACAATTGTTGAAACTTTGCGGGACTATGTTCCTGAATTGACAAGCGAGGATTTAACTAAAAAGTTTGAGGAGGATGTTGAAAAAATCCAGGCAGGAGAGCTGAAAAAGGACGATGTTGTAAAAGAAGCAGAAGAAACCTTAACGAAAATATTGGCGGGATTTAAGGAAAAAGAGGCAAAAATCGGCGAGCGCCTGAAAAAATCCTATTACAAGGCAAGGCAGGAACAGGCAATTATCGGAACCTGCCCGAACTGCGGCTCAAATTTAATAATCCGGGTTTCGCGCGCAAGCAGAAAGCAGTTTATCGGCTGTTCAGGATACCCGAAATGCACAACCGGCTTTCCATTGCCGCAGAGCGCAATAATTGTAAAAACAGGGAAATTCTGCCAGCACGACAATTTGCCGATAATTCAGGTTGTGCGCAAAGGAAAAAGAAAGTTTGACATGTGCATTTCTCCAACTTGCAAGTCAAAGGAAGAATGGAACAAAAAGAACGAGGAAAAGAAAAAGAAAGCCGAATCTAAATTGGATAAAAAATTTGAAGAAACCTTTAAGGAAAACCTGAAGAAACCTATTTCAGAATCCGCACTCCCGAAACGCCGCCAACCCAAACTTCAGAAACCTTAGATTTCCTGAAAATCCCGTTTTCTTCAACTCCTGGGATTTTATTAATTATATTTTCTACAGTTTCTGGCTTTAAAATAAAATCCAGCTTTGCATCTAAAATGTAATTTCCATTGTCAGTTACAAAATTCTCCCCTTCTCTCTGCCTCAAATGAACTTTCGCCCCGATTTTTTCCAACTCTTTCTTAGCAGATTCCCATTTTTCCTTCTTAACCTCAACTGGAACTAGAAACTTCCCTAAAATATCAACTAACTTGCTCTCATCCACAATAACAACAAACTTTTTTGCTTTGTAAGCAATCCGCTTTTCTCGCAGATGCGCCCCGCCGCCGCCTTTGATTAAATTTAATTCCTTGTCAACTTCGTCTGCCCCGTCTATACCCAAGTCAATTTTAGTGTCCTTCAGCTTTTCAAAAGGAATCAGTTCAATTCCAGTTTCTCTTGCTTTCTTTTCCGAATCAACTGAAGTCGGTATAGCTTTGAACTTTAATCCCTCTTTCTTAATTCGTTCCCCTAGTTCCTGTATAGTATAGAAAACAGTGCTTCCAGTCCCCAAGCCAACAACCATTCCGTTTTTGACAAGGTGCGCCGCCTTCCGAGCGACGAGTTCTTTTAGGTTTAAGTTTTCCATTATTGGAATATAGCGTTCGTTATAATATATATAGGACTTTATCTACACTTACTTTATGGTAGAAGCAAAAGTTCATAATTGTGGACATAAAGAGGCCATACGTTTTTCAACTTGGGGTACGAGCGACTATGTAGAATTGATAAAAGGTGGTTTTAAAAAAGCATTAGAAGACTCTCATTCAATAAGGTGGGCGAGAATTGATTCAAAATTAACTGGACGCTACAGCTTTGATCATTTCATGCTTGTTATTTGCCCTATTTGCAATGTTTTCCAGCTTACTCTGGATCGTAAGAAAAAGCCAATTATCTAAAGTGTTTCAGCTATCTCATGCGCCAAACTCACTTCTGCCGTCTCATTCTTAACTGAATCAGTCGTAACAACATACTCCGCCGCGCTCCTTAACTTCCAAAGCGCATCGCCAACAAACAATCCATGAGTCGCAGCTGCGAAAACCCGCGCAGCCCCGTTTTGCTTGCAAAGCTCTATCGCTTTTGCCATTGTCCCGCCTGTTGAGATTATATCATCCAAAACCAAAACATTTTTCCCCTGCACATTCAACTCCCCGCTCATCTCCACGCTAAAATCCCCTGTTCTTTTCTTTTGCAAAGCTGTGTAAGTAGAGTTAGTCTCATCTGCTGCCTGCCTGACCAATTCAGATGCGCCAAAATCCGGGCTGATTATATGCAACTTATTCAAGGAAAATTTTGCTTTCATATAGTGAGCTAAAATTCCGCCGCCTGAAATATTATGCCCTCTCAATCCAAAAAGATTGTATGGCTTGTAATCATCGCGGAAATGCGCATCTGCTGTTATAATATCTTTCACTCCAACATCTTTTAAAACCCCTGCAAAAATTTCAAGTGAAAACGCCTCACCTTTCTTAAACCTTTTGTCCTGCCTTCCATAAGGGAAATACGGCGCAACAGCTGTTACTTTTTTTGCACCCTGTGATTTTGCAGCATCCACTGCCAATATTAACTCAACAAGCGCATCATTCGGGTTTGGATATCCTGATTGGACAACAGCAACATCCTTCCCAGTCAAATCCGTGTCAATCCTGTAATAATTCTCCCCATCCGGAAATTTCCTGCTCTCATACTGCACAACGCCTGCTTTTATTTCAGTTGCGAGCCTTGTTGCCAAATCAGCCGCGTTTGTGCACGGAATAATTATTTTACCCATTCAACTCTCTCCCGATTCCTTTTTTGCCAATGAACGCATCTCCATCAACAATTAACTCTCCTCTTAGATAAACTTTCTCAACACTTCCTTTTACTTCCCATCTATTGTAGGGCGACCAGCCGCATTTTGAGTGCAATTCTTCTGACTTTATAATATTCCAATCATCTTTTCCAACAACTACTAAATCCGCATCATTTCCAATTTCAATCGAGCCCTTGTTTTTCAGCCCAAAAACTTTTGCAGCGCCTCCGGCGCTTAATCGGGCAATCTCTGTCCAATCCAACCGTTTCCTATACCCATAATCAATCAGCAATCTTAGAAAAACCTCCACACTCGGCATTCCATTCAACCCTTCGTCTTCCTTTTCCTTTAGCGTATGCGGCGCATGGTCTGTGCTCAGGCAATCCACCCTGCTCAAATTGTTCCAAAGCTCCTCTCGTACTTCTCTTTCCCTAACCGGCGGCTTCATTTTTACAAAAGGCCCGAGCTGCTCTGCATAACTAATATCAAAAAACAAATGCGGAATATTTACCTCAACAGTTGCGTTTGGACAATTTCTAATCAAATCAAGCGATTTTTTCGAGGTGCAGTGCGCGAAATGAATTTTATTGCCGTTGTATTTCAGCGCCCTGATTTTTTTAATTGCTTCCAGCTCTGCTTCCAGCGGGCGTTCCGATTTCCGTTTAATTATTTGTGAATCCTCCGGGTGCACTGAAATTATTTTGTTTTTTAACTTATTCAGGGAAATCTGCAAATTTTCATAATTAATCTTCTCATCCAGATACGCCTTGTAGGCAATCGCATTTACTTTATCAATCTTGCCTGCGTTTCCATTGTGAACCTCTGCATACAATCCATAATCCACAACTGCCTTTTTTGCAATCTCCTTTCTTTTCAAATCCAGATTTTTGTTTGAATCAATGTCCGGGTTGTTGTTTGGCATATCTAAAACTGTTGTAACCCCGCCAAAAGCTGCAGACAATGAGCCAGTGTAAAAATCTTCCTTGTGTGTTTTTCCCGGATCTCTAAAATGAACATGCGGATCTATTGCGCCTGGCA
>Ga0209541_10007246_pt1 | contig 18711 bp, 17 predicted proteins | sample RifCSPlowO2_01_FD_184027 | JGI IMG/M metagenome (GOLD analysis project Ga0209541, IMG submission 184027) | Groundwater microbial communities from Rifle, Colorado - Rifle CSP2_plank lowO2_0.1 (SPAdes) (version 2) | ecosystem: Environmental > Aquatic > Deep subsurface > Groundwater | place... | reverse complement strand
TCCGGATGTGTCGGGTTGGGATGTCAGCCTTGGCGCCGGTTTCCAAATTAGTAAAAATTTGGAGTTGGATGTTGCCGGTATGTACGCTTGGGGTGAGCGGGATATTTCGCTTGCTCCCGGGCGCGCCGCGGCCGGTCATCACCGCGCTGATATTTTCGGCGCCGGCGTAACATTGAAATATAAATGGTAGTTTTTGAAGAAAATTAATTTGAATGCGATGCGAGAGGGTTGATATTGGTTCAACCCTTTTTTATTCATACTTTTTAAAAAGTATGCTATAATGTCTTTACTACGAAGCAAATTTTTTGTTCATTTGACAAATTAATTGTCTTGTGTTAGTGTATAAAGTTAATTTTGATCATTTCATTAAAAAAAGAAAGGACGGAGAAAAAAAATGGTTACTTTACAAAACCAACCGATCATAAAGACTCCGTCCTTGGGCGGAATTTTACAAAAAGAAACGAAAGCAGTAGTAGTTCAAAAGGGATGGAGAAAAGCATTTCTTTCTTATTTACGGCGATCGATGATCGTCGTACTAAATATCCTTTTGAACCACCATATAATTTTCAGAATTGTTGGCTTTGCCAACAAGCATCTGAAGATTATTGAGTCAGTGTTTTTGGCGTATCCGGCAAATGATAACTATGCTTTGGCATATGTGTATCCATCACGTTTATCAAAAGTGCAATGGAATCCTTGGCCAGTCGGCTTATTGTGGCAGAATGGCAAACTTGCAATTATGTTTGTCATTTCGGCTTCCAACAACGATTTCCGCAAGGAAGAAAATATTGGAAACCTTCGCCATGTGGCCGGACGGATGGAGTGGTATCGTCAAACACTCCATGTGAAGCGTAAGACTTTTGCCGGTATTTTACCCGGCGTTCTCTTCGGTCGGCGTATCATTCGTGATACGCACGAAGCCGACACGACCGTCAAAGCGATTGAGTTGGCTATCCGGAGAGTAAGGGTAGAGGAGAAATTATCTGTTGATGCGCCCATTATTGTTTTGGGCGGTCGCGGATTTATCGGCCGAAAAGTTTTTGCCAATTTGCCGGCGGAAAATTTGTATTGCGTTGATACCGCTAACGGTTGTGAATGGCCAGCGCATTTGCACGGTCACAAAACACTACTCGTTAATATCACTGATAACGGCGCCTTAGACGAGTATGTGCCAAAACTTTGGTCAGGGATAGTGGTTTTAAATGAAGTTTATCCCGAGCCAAAATCCGCAACTATTCAGCGGTTAAAACAACTTGGATGTGTTTGTTACCACATCCAAGGTGTTGAAGGTCGTGCTTTCCCTTCATTTCCTCATGCGTACCACGGAGCAATTCCGTGTTGCTCCGCCCGTAGTTGCGGTGGAATGAAGGTATCTCTTCAAGAGCTCGTTTAATTGGCGTTTGTCAAACTCTCGTGGTTTGGCAGACGCCTTTTTTCATGTCGTTAAATTTGCTATACTGATAGCATCTTGAAACATTGATTATGTTTGACACTATCAATATTTTGTTGGCGACAACCATTACTCTCAATTTTTTGTTGGGAGTGGTTGTTTTTGTCAATGGTCCGAAACAAAGAATTAATGTTATGTACACTTGGAATATCTTGGCAATCATCGGCTGGGTTGTCGCAATGTTTATTTATCGTTCAGCACCTCAAGAAATAAGTTTATTTTGGTGCACAATTTTGTATGTAGTCCCGACGTTAATCGCAAGTAGTTTTTTGTACTTCACTTATATTTTTCCCCCTCAACCGGAAAAGAAATTATGGTGGCGGGGGTTTTTTATTTTTGCCGCTAACGCAGTCATGGTTTTGATGGTTGTTTGGCCAGGGATGATTATTGAAGCTGTTAATGTGCGCGTTGGCGCGGAAAAGGAAATACTTTTTAGTCAATATTACATCACATATTTTTTGTATATATCACTGTTTTTTTCTTATGGTTTTTGGAGATTATTTAAGATGTATCTAAGAAGCGCCGGTTTGGAGCGCGTTCGTATAGTGTATTTTTTAACAGGGTATGCTATTGCCGCTAATTTAGCATTTATTACAAATTTAATTATGCCGTGGTTCGGCTATTTTTATTTAAATTGGTTAGGACAAATATTTACAGCCATTATGGTCGGGTTTACCGTATATGCTATTATAAATTATCGTTTGATGGATATACGGGTTATTGCCACCGAATTATTTGCCGGCTTATTAGTTGTCATTACACTTATTAATGTATTTCAGGCGACTGGCAGTTTAGATTTATTTATTAAGATAATATTCTTTACAATAACATTAGTATTTGCTATTTTATTAATTCGTTCTGTTATACGTGAAGTTGAGCGTCGCGAACAGATGGAAAAACTGGCAAACGAACTTGCTATTGCGAACAAAAAGCGCGAACGCATTAATAAACAATTGCAAAAAGCAAATGTACAACTCAAGCGTTTAGACGAAACCAAATCCGAATTCATTTCCATCGCCAGCCACCAGCTGCGCACGCCGCTTACCGCCATCAAAGGATATGGCTCGATGCTGTTAGACGGCGATTTTGGCAACATAGAAAGCGCCAAACAACGGGACGCCATCCAGAAAATGTTCATTTCCGGCAACCGGCTGATTAGTTTAGTGGAGAACCTGCTCAACATTTCCCGCATTGAATCCGGCCGCATCAAGTTCAGTTTTGAGCCTAAGCAGTTAACTGATTTGGTGCGGGAAGTGTATGAAAACTTAAAGAAGAACGCGGAAGACAAAAAGTTGTACTTGCGTTTTATTGAGCCAAAACAACCGCTGCCGCTCGTAATAATGGATGACGAAAAAATCCGGCAGGTGGCTATTAACTTTATTGATAACGCCATTAAATACACTAAGGACGGCGGCGTAACCGTGAGCTTTGGCCAAAAAAACGGTATGGTTGAATGTTGCGTGCAGGACACGGGCATGGGGGTTGAGCCCGAAGAGCAGGCGCGTTTGTTTAAGAAATTCAGCCGCGGCAAAGACGCTAACTTAGTCAATACCGAAGGCACGGGTTTGGGCTTGTACGTCGCTAACATTATGATTGAAGCGCACAAAGGAAAAATTTGGATTGAATCAGAGGGAGTAGAAGGCAGGGGCTCTAAATTCTGCTTTGCCCTGCCGCTTGCGGATTCAGCTACGGCTAAAGCACTGGTAGAAGAAAATAGGCGATTAGAGCAAAAAAGACAGGGAAAAAAAAGTAATTAAAATTATTTTTATGGCTAAAGTAATGTTGTCGCTAAAATCCTACCGGCAAACGCGCGGCTACCTTTGCGGGCCGGTGTCGCTAAGAATAGTTTTACAATACTACGGAGTTGATGTTGCGGAAAAAATGTTAGCTAAAGTCTGCGGCTCCTCCAAAACTTTAGGCACCAGCGCGCAAGGAATAAAAAAGGGCGCGGCGCGTTTTGGTTTTAAAGTTAAAATCAAAGATAATTCCAGTTTTAAAGATATTGAACAATGGCTTAAGAAAAAAACGCCGGTGATAGTTAATTGGTTCACGCGCGGCCGGCGAGATTATAGCGATTCGGACATTGCCGAAGGGCATTATTCGGTTGTCGCCGGTTTAGATGATAAATATATTTATCTGCAGGACCCGGAATTAGGCAAAATCCGCAAAATGAGCCGGGAAAATTTTAAGCAAGTTTGGTTTGATTGGCGCGGGCTTTATATAAAACCGCAAGCCTTAGCTATCAGGCGGATGATTGTCGTTTATAAAGACATTAAAGCAATAAAACCCCGCAGGACAAGCCTACGGGGCAAGCAAAAAAACAAGAAAGCAAAATAATCATTAAGCATAAATTTTTATAAAAAAGAAGGGCGAAGCTTTTGGCTTCGCCTTTATTTTTATTCGGTCTCATTTTATTCCGACAATGAGACTACGTGGGTATGCCTTACTTTTTTTCAGGTAGATAACGCGTTGGAAGCCGACCTTTTTCATAAGATTCATGAAGCGATTCTTCTCAAATAATATAAACTCATGATGGTCGGGCCAATAACATGCTTTATGTTGTTTGACCATCAAGTAGTGCATATCAATTATTGAAAAATGTCGGTGTCTTTTGGAAATAGAAAGGCGTATAAGTGTCACAGCCCCCTTTTTTGTCGTTCGGACATCAACTCTATCTTGCTCGTAATCCGTTGCGGCAAGCCATGGCTCAATAATAACTATACCGCCCGATTTTAAATGTGATACGAAACAAGACAAAGTTGCCTTCAGATCCTGCAATGTTCTCAAATAGCCAATGGAGCTAAATAAACAGGTAATCACATTAAAACTTTCATTGAGGTTAAAACTTCTCATGTCTGCCTGTTGGAACCGTACCCCTTTAACCTTTTTTTGGGCAATCGCGAGCATGGCAGGACTAATATCAATACCAGAACAGACAAAGCATTTTTTAAGAAATTGTAAATGTCCGCCGGTACCACAAGCGACATCTAATAACTTTTTTTCCCCCGTTTTTTTATAACGATGCGCAAGTATTTTAATGAGCTCTGTTTCTGTTTGATAATCTTTCTCTACATAGTCAACATCGTACAAGAATGAAAGATCTCTATAAATGCGAGGTTGTTTGTAACCCATTTATCTCACCCCCTCCTTTGGATTTTTTTATATCTAAGCATAATGGCATACCAGCGTCAATACATCAAATTAGCTACCATTGAATAATATAATAAATATGATAAAATAAAACAAAAGTATCCATAATTAAAAAATATGACAAATTGTATATTTTGTAAAATCGTTAAAGGCGAATCAGTCGCTCATATTGTTTGGGAAGATAAAAAACATTTAGCTTTTTTATCTATTTATCCCAATACGGAAGGATTCACGGTCGTCGTTACTAAAAAACATTATTCTAGCTATGGCTTTAATCTACCAGAAAGAGTATTAATTGATTTAATATTGGCGAGTAAAAAGGTTGCTCGCCTGCTGGATAAAAAATTCGCCGATGTGGGCAGGACAGGTTTAATTATTGAAGGATTTGGCGTTGATCATGCACACACTAAACTTTTCCCCATGCATGGCACAGCGAATTTGCGTCGGTGGTGGCCGATTAAATCAAAAGTGAACAAATATTTTAAAAAATACGAAGGTTATATCTCATCCCATGACTATAAACGCGCAGATGATTCTGAATTAGCTGTTTTAGCAAAGAAAATAAGGGAATAATTAATGTTATTATTAGGGAATAAAAAAGGTTGTGCGCAGCACAACCTTTTCATTTAAAAACACAATATCCAAAAAAAGAGCTTAAGATATTACTTTGGAAGATTAATTACGGAGTAAGGCGATTGGGACCGCGATATACAAAGGTGACTTCTCGTACGCTTTTGGCATTCAGTAGCACCATTAGCATACGCGTTAAGCCAAATCCATAGCCACCGTGCGGAGCGCATCCATACTTAAAACAGTTCAGGTAGTACTGAATTGGTTTAAGCGTTAAGCCTTTTTCTCCCGCTTGTTTTACTAAAACATCATAGCGATGTTCGCGTTGTGCCCCGGTAGTTACTTCCAGTCCCTTCCAAATTAAGTCAAAGCTGTTGGTAACCATGGGATTATTCTTCGGTCGCAAATGATAGAATGGTCGCACGGTAGTAGGGTAATCAGTAACGAAAACGAATTCGTGTCCGAATTTTTGTTGAATGTGGCTTGCCAACCGTCGTTCACCTTCGGGGTCAAGATCGCCTTTTCCTTCACGGGGCACGGTGTATCCCTGTTCGCCTAAAATTGCATGTGCCTCTGTCATAGTTACACGAGGGAAAGGCACTCTAGGCACTTTAACCTCCACTCCAAAAGTTTGGGATATTTCTTGGCCGCAATCACTTTTAATTCTCTCCAGTATGTAGCGGAGCCATTGTTCTTCCAATTGCATCACATCCTCATGAGAATCAACCCATGATATTTCAACGTCGATGCTTGTAAATTCAGTATCATGCCTTGATGTGAAAGAGGGATTAGCTCGGAAGACGGGGCCAATTTCAAATACTCGGTCAAAACCAGCCGCCATTGCCATCTGCTTGTAAAATTGCGGTGATTGTGCCAGATAGGCGTCGCCTTCAAAGTAGTCAACATGAAACAATTCAGCGCCCGATTCGCTTGGACTGGCCATGAGCTTGGGTGAATGAATTTCAATAAATCCATAATTCGTCCAAAATTCTCGCATCGCTTGTTCCGCAACCGTCTGGATTCGGAAAACGAGATAATTTTCCGGTCGCCGCAGATCAAGAAAACGCCAATCAAGTCGACTCTCAAGCGAAGACTTGTTATTTATTGGCAGACCTGCCTCTGCTAAGTTGACTAAGTGTATTGAGCTGATGCGTATTTCTAGGTTTCCTAATTTAACCTGCGTGTTACTCACGACTTCGCCGATAATTTCCAGCGCTGATTCTGGGGTAATCGTTGAAATCAACAGGTCAATTTCTTCATTCAACTTGCCTCGTTCATTGATTGTTTGCACGAGACCGGTATGATCGCGGACGATTAGAAACTGCATCTTCTTTTGGTCACGGATAGCTTGCAGCCATCCCTGGATTTTTACCGTTTGTCCAATGAGTCCGGGTAATTCCTTAATGTAAGTTCGTTTCATGGTAGTCAATCCTTTCTAGTTAAATCCATGATTATGGGTGAATTTTGCGGCGGAATATGCGCGGAAAAGGAATGGCATCACGGACATGAGGAATTTGCAAGAGCCAACGTATAAAACGCTCTACTCCCATGCCAAAGCCGATGTGCGGTACGCAACCAAATTCTCGTAATTCCCGTACCCACTCATACTTCGGATTATCCTGTTTCCCTTTTTCCCGCATTCGTTCTGCCAATATATCTGAGGTGTGAATTTTTTCAGCTACGCCAAGTAGTTCCCCGTAACCTTTAGAAGCTACTAAGTCAGCTGTCATAGTGACTTCCAGGTCGTCTGGATCGATAACATAAGGAAAGGGTTCAATACTGCGAGGAATGCCTACTACCCAAAATGGAGTTGAAAATTGTTGAGCAAGCAGTCCTTCACCTTTAGAACATAGACTCTTGCCAAATGTCGCTTCTTGGCCAGCCGTTTGTAATCGTTGAATGGCTTCGCGATAGCTAATGCGAGGAAAAGGCGGAGTCAGACCGTCAATACAAATGTCCGTACCTAATGCTTTCGCCACATCTTGGCAGAAGTTTGCGCATTGTGACACAAGGAAGCTCACTAGCTCTTCAACAATTGCGATAATATCTTCACGATTACCAAAAGCTATTTCTGCTTTGATATGCCAATATTCCATTAAATGTCGTTTGCTGTGGCTTTCTTCGCCACGGAAACTCGGCCCAATATTATATACTCGCTCAAAGGCATGTACAGCGGCTTCTAAGTAAAAACCAACGCATTGAGTCAAAAATACATGGTCATCATGAATATTGACTTCAATGGCGCTCCGATCATCATAGAGAGGAAGAGGTGTTAAAATGGGTGCCGTGATTTCAATAAATTGATGTTCTCGAAACCACTGATGTACAAATCCCATCAGAATGTGACGGAAGCGAAGGATAGCCATTACTTTTGGATTGCGAATGTAGAGAGAGCGATGGTTAAGCAGGTGTTCCGCTAGATGTGGATTGAAGATGTCAATATCTTCTCGTAGTTTAGGTGAAATCAAACCTGTCGCTTTATTAATTAACTGTAATTTACTGCATAGTATTTCTGTTTGATTCTGATTATTTTTCCCCTCTCTGCGCACTATTCCCTCAACTCTAACAGCGGATTCACATGTTATTAATCGGGCAATTTCAAATTCATCTATCGGGACTTTTTGTTGGTCAACAGTTACCTGGATTGAACCAGTAGAGTCGCATAAATCTAGAAAAACAATTTTTTTGTGACAACGTTTTCCTTTACACCAACCCAATATAGTGACTGGGTTGTTACTAATATCGCTTTGTATGTCAACAATAAATTGACTCTTCATGATTTTTCCCTCCATCTCTTAGAATCACTTCGGTTTGGTGGTTATTGTTTAAGGATCAATAAAGGCACAATAAATTGCCTTTAGCTTGTTACAATACTACATTATTTTTACTTAGTCAAACAGGTGTACTAGATGGTCACATTTCGGACAAGCTGTAAGTGAGTTAAGATACTTTTGTTTTAAGCACACAGAGCGGAGCTTTTATGTTTTAATGTTTTTGTTGTTAGATATACACGGATGATACTATTAATAATTAAAAACTAATAATAAGTTGCTTCTTAACAATTAATATGCTATTCTAAAGAAAATCCCATTAGGAGGCATAAACAATGTTTATAGATCCGACAGAATTAGAAGAGTCCCGTGAAGCTAGTTTTGCTACAAAGTATCCGGAGCTATATAATGAGGTTTACAAACATGGCCGTGGGGAACCGACTCCGTTCGGTGAAACATTTTATCCCTTTTTAAGCTGGGCTAAGAGTATTATCAAAAGAATTTTTTTATTTTGGAAAATTTTTTTTTGAGTTATCTTATTTGTTCTTTTTTATTTTTTAGCCAAAGGGCTTAGCGCTCAATATTCCTTGCCCTTAATCCGGAAACATCACAACTACATTTCCGGATTTTATTTTTTCCAATAATTTGCAGTGGCAAGTACCCCATTCTTCGGACACTTTTATCCAGAAAAGTGCAATATGTGCGCGCACATTACCAAAGCTACTACATAGGGTGAAAACAATTAATTTAAAATACAAAAAAAGAAAGGCGAAGTTTTTAAGCTTCGCCCGATTTTTTATATTAGAGAAAAGATAAAAAATACTCTGTCGTTTTGCCGACGATGCGGCTGACAATTCGGTAAAAACAGGTTGGCCGGCGCGGCGATTGCGGATTTTCAGGCTGAACTCGCGTATGGCAACAGCCACCGTTTTTGCCTTGTTTCCGTACTTTTATAAGTAGACAATCCTGATTGCAATTAACTAAAACATCAATTACCGCGAGTTCATCACCACTGGTTGCGCCTTTGAGGCGGATGGATTTAGCCGCGCGCGAATACAAATGGACGCGCCTGGTTTCTAATGTCAGCGCGAGCGCTTGTTTATCCATAGTGGCGGCGTAAAGCACGGCACCATTTGGGGCGTCCTGCAATACAACCGTAATAAAATTTGGCGCGTGCGTGCCGTCATGATTGAGAGCGGGGCGAAAATGAGGGGTAAACTGGTTAGTTTCTTCAATCGGTACAGACATTGATATTCTCCTTTAGGGTATAACGCTATCCAGCGTATGCCAAATAATTCCACTTGCCCCCTCTTTTTTTAGCTCAATTATGAGAGAAGCCAATCTATCCTTTTCTACAACGGTTTCAACCGCCACGCTGTTGGCGTCATTTAATTGATGCACCGTCGGCGATTTGAGCGCGGGCAAGAGCGAAATAATATCTGGCAGTTGGTTTTTTTGCGCATTCATTTTCAATAGCACGTAATTTTGCGCCGCGTGAACGCCGTTAAGTATCGCCGCAAATTGCTCTAGCCGCTCATCATTAATATCTTCCGGACGCACGGCCAGAACAACCGGCGCGTCCATAATTACATCAATAGTGCGCAAATAGTTGGCGGCGATACTCGTGCCGGTTTCAGTAACGCCGATGCCGCAGTCATAAACCCCAGCCGCAACCATTCCTTCGGTGCCGCCGTAGGACTGAGTAATGCTTGCCATTATTCCGTTAAGGCGCAACCAGCTCTTGGTTATTTTTGGATATTCGCTGCCGATATTACACTCGCTTAAATTTCTTTTATCATAAGTATATCGCGAACCATCACGAACAAAGGCAACAACTTTTGAATTTTGTTTTCTAAAAGTTTTGCTTACCTGCACTTTGGCGATAACAACAAAATCATCAATCTCACTCCATTCAGTAAGCATATCTAACCCAATAATCACACAATCAACCTTATTAGTGTGCAGTGCAGTCGGCAGATTTTGCGGGCGGTTCATAAATATTTTTGCCACTAATTTATTACCCGTTTCTTGCCAAGCGGCGCGGCTCGTTGGATCATAAGTAATTCCGGCTTGCCTCAACAGCCAACAAACTGACGCGGCTAAACTGCCGTTGCCAATTCCGAGTGCGATAGGTTTAGTGATGTTCATAATCCTTCTCCTTTTTTTGAAAGAACATTTAACTTTTACAAAGTAAAAGCCCCCTCGTGGAGAGGGGGCTGTGTTTAGTGTTAGAAAAATAAAAAATTATCAAAACAGCCCCTTTTCCATGAGCGTAGGATGGTGATGATGCAAACGAGTTAGCAGCAGGCGGTAGCCGCCTTTGCCGCTTTTTAACCACTGGGCAACGCGCGCGATAGTAGTAGAGCTTAAGCCGGTTGTTTTGACAATCGTAGCATAAGGGACTTTTTGGTCCAGCATTTGCGCGGTCTGCCAACGTTTACTCAATTCCTCAATTTCAGCTTCCGTAAGTAAATCCCGCAGGAATTTCTTCATTTCCGCTTGGTTTTTAAGAATTAAAAACGCTTCCACTAAGCTATTGATTTGTGGAGTATTGAGATTCATAATAGATATTTATCCATACACCTTCCAGAATACCCCCACACCAAATTTTGGTGTGGGGGAATACCCGGTGGTCTCTGCCGCGGGGATGGATGGAAAGCGTGGATCTTCCCGCAGGGTTTACCCCTACACCAAAATTTGGTGTGGGGGTTTAATACCCGACGGTGAAGGTGTTTGGATTTATCACTTTAGTTAACTAAAGTATAGCAGATTTAAAAAAGGTGTCAAGAGAGTGGGGCAGTTGACAGGTTTTTGTTTATAACATATACTGTCAATATCATTAACAATTTTTAAAACCGTTGACGTGCGTCCCCGCCAATAGCTTTGCAATTAGGCGGGGGTTGGGCGCACCGAGGTGATTCTTGCGTAACAGTGAGAGTCCGGCCGGTTCCGTAACCATAACCTAGCTGATGTCGTTTCCCGATTAAATCGGGGAAGCCAGAGTCAGTAAAGTGGTCCTAAATTTCCGTTTTACTGACGGATTTTTGTTTTTAATCCGTCCTTAAACCGGTTAGGACAAAAAGGGTGGTACCGCGAAATCCACAGCACCACAAGGGTGCTGGACAAGGCTTTTTCGTCCCTTTGGCAAATGTTTTTTGCATTTGCCAGAGAGATGAGAAAGCTTTTTTTTGTTTTCTCAATAAATAGATCTTTTGAAAGGATTAGCAACCATGGGCTTCGGAACGACGGAAAAAATGCGCGAACAACTGCCATTTGTCGGCGGCACGCAGTGTACGGGATGTCACGCGGGCACTATGGTAAATGTGGATGGCCTCGGGACACCATTCACATTTTGTCAGGGGTGTGGCAAGTTGTTTTGTGCGAAGTGCGGACACGGTGCATTTCGCAGTAGTGCAAACCGGATGTATGTTTGCCCGCAGTGCGCTGAGTCAGTATTTATTTTTTTACCGCTCTTTCCTGATGGAGTAGTGGTAGAAGTGACTGGCGCAGAAGTGCGCTCAGAGCAATTGCAGAGCGAACAGGACATTATATCTTTCGCTTTGCGAAAAATTCGGGCGTAGTGGTGGAGGGAAAAGGTTGTGCTAAATCTTTTCCCTCCCCGTAATTTTATTATCATAAAATATATGTATAACATTTTTTTCAAAACTCCCTACGACGCCGACGCGCGCGGTCATTTTGGTCCATTCGGCGGTCGGTATGTGCCTGAAATGCTTATGCCGGCGTTGGAAGAATTGGAAGCCGCGTATGAAGCGGCCAAGCAAGACCCCGCGTTCAGCCGCGAGCTTTTTGATTTGTACAAAAATTACTCCGGCCGTCCCACGCCACTTTATTTTGCCAAAAATTTAACCGCTGGATTAGGCGGCGCAAAAATTTATTTAAAAAACGAAGGCCTTAACCATACTGGCGCGCACAAAATCAACCATTGTTTGGGGCAGGCTTTGCTGGCGAAAAGAATGGGGAAAAAGCGTTTGATTGCCGAAACTGGCGCCGGGCAACACGGGCTGGCGACGGCAACGGTTGCGGCAAAATTCGGCTTTGCTTGCACGGTCTATATGGGCGCGGTTGATGTTGAGCGCCAAATGCCCAATGTGTTCTGGATGGAGTTGCTTGGCGCAAAAGTAATACCAGTTGAACATGGAACCAAGCGGCTTAAAGATGCCGTCACGGCCGCTTTGCAGGATTGGATTGTCAATGTTGGCAGTTCGTATTACCTAATTGGTTCGGCGTTAGGGCCGCATCCGTATCCGTCCATGGTGCGCGATTTTCAAAGTATTGTTGGGCTGGAAGCTAAGGAACAACTTATGGCGCAGGAAGGCCGCCTGCCAGATTATCTGGTTGCCTGCGTCGGCGGTGGCAGTAACGCCATTGGTTTGTTTAATGCATTTTTGGGAGACAGAGGCGTACGAATGATTGGCGTTGAGGCTGGTGGTAGGGATGAAACTAAAATCGGCGGTCACGCTGCCCGTTTGCAACATGATGAAAAAATTGGCGTGATTGAAGGTTATAAATCATATTTTTTACAGGATGCAGACGGGCAGGTTCAGCCTACCCACAGCATCTCGGCCGGACTTGATTATGCCGGCATCGGGCCTGAACACGCTCTTCTTTTTAAAAAAGGGCGTGTCGCGTATCGGGCGGTTTCTGATGCCGAGGTGTTGGTGGCATTTCAACTCTTGGCAAAAACCGAAGGCATATTTCCGGCACTGGAGTCGGCGCATGCGGTTGCGTACGCGGTTAAAATAGCACCGCAACTAAAACCTGATAAAATTATTGTAGTAAACATTTCCGGACGGGGCGACAAAGACATTTTTATTTTAGGGGAGGCGTTGGGAAACGCTGGCTGGAAAGATTACTTAAAGCGCAAGTCACAATAATACGTTATGAATACCATTGATGCCCAAGTTAAAAAAATTAAATCAGGCAAGCGTATAGGCTTGATGACACACATTGTGGTTGGCTACCCCGATCTAAAAGTTAGCCGGCAGTTAATCGCCACTATGGTAGAAGCCGGCGTTGATTTTATTGAGCTACAGATTCCCTTTTCCGATCCGCTGGCGGATGGCCCTACATTAATGCGGGCAAATCAAACAGCGTTAAAGCACAAAATACGAGTAAAAGATGCTATGCTCCTTATGGCAGAGTGTTCCGCAACGGCAGGCATTCCACTGCTGTTCATGACATATTTTAATATCGTGTTCAATTACGGCGTGGAGGCGTTCTGCCGTGATGCGGCCCAGGCTGGTTGCAGTGGTTTAATCGTGCCGGACATGCCGTTGGATGAGGAGTATAATGATAAACTAACCTATTTTGCTCAACATCATAACATGCCTGTCATTCGCACTTTGGCACCGGTAACGTCGCCGCGTCGGTTGGAGTTAAACGCACGGGCGGCGCGAGGTTTTTTGTATCTTTCGGGACGGCAGGGGGTCACTGGAGCTTGCGGGGAGCTTGACGAAAATATATTTTCCAGTATTCAGCGCGTAAAACGATATAACGGTATGCCTCTCGCCGTCGGCTTTGGTATTTCTCGCCCTACACACATTAAACAATTAAAAGGGTATGCGGATATAGCCGTTGTGGGCAGCGAAGTGCTGAACATTTATCACCAGGCAGTGCCCGATGGCGCCATAAGCGCGGTACGATGTTTTGTGCGTGAATTAGCCGAAGCCTCGCGGTAATTTTGACTTTTTAGCCCATTTTTTATACAATATTAGTATGTCGGATACTGCAAAAACAATTTTAATAATTGAAGATGAATTGACATTATTAGAGATGTACCGGCTTAAATTTGAGGCCGCGGGTTTTAACTTTTTAGGCGCGGCAACGGGCGAAGAAGGAATTACGCTTGCCGAAACTAAACATCCCAACCTGATTTTAGTTGATTTGATTTTAGCCAATAAAGTCGCCGGCGGGAAAATTGACGGTTTTGCAGTGTTGCAGGAGCTTAAAAGCAATCCGCACACCAAAGCAATCCCCATTTACGCCCTTACTAACCTCAATCAAGATTCCGACATTGAAGAGGCGTTTAAGCTGGGCGCGGACGGTTACTTCGTCAAATCAGATTTGACGCCCAAAGAATTAGTGGATAACGCGCAAAAAATTTTTCGGGGAGAAAAAATAGGAACTCGCCTTGGTTAAATAATATTCAATAATCATGGTTCGCATAGACAAAGAAAAATGCATTGGTTGCGGCAGTTGCGCGGCGGTTTGTCCGGCGGTTTTTAAAATGAACGAGGAAATTTTTAAAGCGGAAGTAATTGACATAGAGGCGACAGAGCCGTGCGTCAAAGAGGCGATAGAACTTTGCCCGACGCAGGCGATAAGCGGGGACGAGTGACGGGTAATAAGAGACGAGTAACGAGTAATGGGTCAAAAGAAGTGGCGATTCTCATGTTTATGAGGGTCGCTATGTTGTATAAAGTATGTTTAGAATTATAAAAAAATCAAAAAAATCAAAAGCGCGGTTGGGTTTAATTAAAACGGCGCACGGGGAAATTCAAACGCCTTGTTTTATGCCGGACGCGACGCGGGGGGTAATTAAAGGTTTGAGCATCCAAGACTGGCAGCGGCTAAATTTACCGGCGGCAGTAATTAACACTTATCATCTTTATTTACAGCCCGGTTTGAAACTACTAACTAAAGCCGGAGGCGCACATGAATTTATGGATTGGGCGGGGCCGTTATTATCGGACAGCGGCGGCTATCAGGTATATTCGCTGATACATAAGAATAAAAATTTAGGCCTGCCTGCCGGCAAGGCAGGGAAAATTACTGATGATAAGGTAGTATTTAAGTCCCCGCTTGACGGCGCAAAGCATGAGCTGACGCCGGAACGCTCCATTCAAATGCAATTTGCTTTGGGCACGGACATGATAGTTTGTTTGGACGATTGCCCGCCGCACGATGTCAGCTCGGCGGCAATGGCAAAATCGGTTGAACGGACGGTTTTATGGGCGAAAAGATGTAAACTGGAATATGAAAAACAAAATGAAAAATATAAGCGCCGGCCATTATTATTCGCCGTCATTCAGGGCGGAACTGATTTGGCCCTGCGCAAAATTTGCGCGGACGCTTTGATGGACATAGGATTTGACGGTTACGGGTTTGGCGCGCGGCCGGTTGATACGGACGGCCAATTTTTAGGCAAAGTGTTGCAGGAAACTGCTGACATGATTCCGGAAAACGCTGCGCGATTCGGTTTAGGCATCGGCTTGCCGGAAGATATCGTCCGTTGCGTTACCATGGGCTGGGATATGTTTGACTGCGTTATCCCGACGCGGGAAGGAAGACACGGCAGGCTTTTCTTATGGAAAAGCAATGTCAAAGCTCAAATTTCAAATGTCAAATCAAATTCAAAGCTCAAATTTCAAATGTCAAAAAAATTTTATGAAACTTTAAATATTAACAACGCTAAGTTTAAAAAAGATTTTACGCCGATAAATCAAAACAGCAAACTGCCGGAATTGCGGGAATACTCGCGGGCGTATCTGCACCATTTGTTTAAAATCAACGAGCCGTTAGGGCAAAGATTAGCGAGTTTGAATAATTTAGAGTTTTATTTGGACTTGATGCGGAAAATTAGGGCAGGAATAAAAAAAGGGGAAATGTAATTTATTATTAGCGGTTATAAACCACCATTTCAAAAAGGGAAAAAGGTGGTTTTTCTTTTGACAAATAAGTTCAATTTAGCTAAAGTTAAGAGTATGGAACAGCAACCAAATAAAAAATTATCAGAGCCGAAATCTCCTTTGCCTAAAATAGAAGAGGAGGTTTTAAGTTTTTGGAATAAAAATAAAATTTTTGAAAAATCAATTACCTCACCCCCGACCCCTCTCCTTAATAAGGAGAGGGTGCCGAAGGCGGGTGAGGTGAAAGACTATGTCTTCTACGACGGCCCGCCGTTTGCGACCGGCACGCCGCATTACGGCCACATTGTCGCAAGCATTATGAAAGACATCGTGCCGCGCTACTGGACGATGAAAGGCTATCGCGTAGAGCGCAAATGGGGCTGGGATTGCCACGGCTTGCCGATTGAAAATATCGTGGAAAAAGAGCTGGGCTTTAAAAGCAAAAAAGACATTGCCAAATTGGGCGTGGCTAATTTCAATGAAGCTTGCCGCTCCAAAGTCTTGGCTTACGTGGACGAATGGCAAAAAGTCATCAGCCGTTTGGGACGCTGGGCGGATATGGAAAACGCTTACAAAACGATGGACAAGGATTACATGGAAAGTATTTGGTGGGTATTCAAGCAGTTATGGGACAAATGCTTGATTTACGAAGGTTATCGCTCTATGCACATTTGCCCGCGCTGTGAAACGACTTTATCGCAACAGGAAGTGGCGGAGGGGTACAAGGATGTAAAAGATTTGTCGGCAACGGTTAAGTTTGAATTAATTGATGATCCTGGCACTTATGTTTTAGCGTGGACGACGACGCCGTGGACTTTAATCGGAAATGTGGCGCTCGCAGTAAACGAAAAAGAAACATATGTGAAACTTAAAATAACAAAAATAAATCATTCACATAAAATAAATGCCAAAGAAGGCGAAGTGTATATTCTTTTAGAAAGTGCCATAAGCAGAATTTTTGGTACTCCATTAGGGTGGTCGGAAATGTCAGGTTTAATTGGTTCTGCTTTAATAAGTAATAAAGATTTTAGCGCTGAAGTAGATGTTTTAGAAAGGCCAATGAAAATTAAAAATTTAATCGGAAAAAAGTACAAGCCGTTGTTTGATTATTATGCTAAAGATGAAAAGTTGGAAAATAAACAAAACGGTTGGAAAATTTACTCGGCGGATTTTGTAACAACCGAAGAGGGAACGGGCGTGGTGCATATCGCGCCGGCATTCGGCGAAGACGATATGAATTTGGCGAAAACAGAAAACTTGCCTTTTATTCAACATGTGAACATGGACGGCACTTTTAAAGAGGAAGTTACTGATTTTACCGGTTTGCATGTTAAACCGATTGAAGACACGCAGGCAACCGATGTAGAAATTATAAAATATTTAGCGCACAAAAATTTATTGTTCAGCAAAGAAAAATACGAACATAGCTATCCTCATTGTTGGCGTTGCGACACGCCATTGCTCAATTATGCCGCTCATTCATGGTTTGTAGATGTTACCAGAATTAAAAATGATGCTTTGAAATTAGCAAAGGAAATAAAATGGACTCCAAAACATATTAAAGAAGGTCGGTTCGGGCAATGGCTGGAAGGCGCGCGCGACTGGTCAATTTCGCGGCAGAGGTTTTGGGCTTCGGTGATCCCTATTTGGAGATGCACTAATGAAATAGAAGGTAAGAGTGGGGCAAAACAGAGATGCGGGAATACTAAAATTTTTGGTTCTATAAAAGAATTAGAAGAATTGAGCGGGCAAAAAGTAGATGATTTGCATAAACATATCGTTGATGAAATTACGTTCAAATGTGAAAAATGCGGCGGGCTCATGAAGCGCGTACAGGATGTTTTAGATACCTGGTTTGATTCCGGCTCCATGCCGTACGCGCAGATGCATTATCCGTTTGAGAATGAGAAAAAATTTGAAAATAATTTTCCGGCCGCGTTTATCGCCGAAGGCGTGGACCAGACGCGCGCCTGGTTTTATTATCTGCATGTCATCGCAACCGCGATTAGGAAAAAGCCGGCGTTTAAAAATGTAATCGTTAACGGCATCGTGCTGGCTGAAGACGGCAAAAAGATGAGCAAGCGCCTGCAGAATTATCCGGACCCGATGGACGTTATGAATAAATACGGCGCCGACCCGCTGCGCTATTACTTATGCGCCTCGCCGGTGATGAAAGCCGAAAGCATAAATTTCTCCGAGAAAGATTTAGTTGAACAAACCAGATTCTTTAATATCCTGCTTAATGTCCTAAGTTTCTATAAAATGTTTGCCTGCCCGTCCGGCAGGCGGGCCGCGGATATGGAAGTAGAAAATTTGGCAGAAAAAGATTTAGTTAATGTGCTGGACAAATGGATTACCGCGCGCTTGGAAGAAACGAAAAAAACAGTAACCAAGAAAATGGACGATTACGATTTGCACGCGATTCGGGAATTGCCTGTTTTTATCAATGATTTGTCAACTTGGTATGTGCGCCGTTCGCGCGCGCGGTTTAAGGGCGATGACGAAGCTGACAAAATGCGGGCGCTGAAAACTCTGCGCCGGACTTTATACCATTTAGCACGCATTATGGCTCCATTTTTGCCTTTTACGGCCGAACATATTTATCAGGAGCTGGGCGCTGACATTGAATCAGTGCATTTAAAAGCGTGGCCGGAAGTTAGGAAAGAATGGATTGCTAAAGATGTTTTGCAAAATATGGAGCAAGCGCGAAAAATAGTGGGACTCGGATTGGCTAAGCGGGATGAAGCGGGCATTAAAGTGAGACAGCCGCTTAATCAATTTTCAATTTTCAATTTTCAATTTTCAATGAATGAGCGGGAATACATTCAAGTAGTTAAAGATGAATTGAATGTGAAGGAGGTTGTTTGTAAAAAAGGCAAAGGTGAGCTGGTCGTGGAATTGGATACAAACATCACTTCGGAACTAAAACTTGAAGGCATAAAGCGCGAACTGGTGCGGGCGATAAACAATTTGCGCAAAGAGGCGGGGATGGCGATTCAAGACCGAGCAATTATTTATTATCAAACGGACTCTAAAGATATAAAAGAGGTGTTTGCCAAATTCGGCGAGGAAATCAAAAAAGATGCGTTGGCGGATGATTTGCAAGTTGGCAGCGACGGGG
>Ga0209541_10007245_pt1 | contig 18712 bp, 17 predicted proteins | sample RifCSPlowO2_01_FD_184027 | JGI IMG/M metagenome (GOLD analysis project Ga0209541, IMG submission 184027) | Groundwater microbial communities from Rifle, Colorado - Rifle CSP2_plank lowO2_0.1 (SPAdes) (version 2) | ecosystem: Environmental > Aquatic > Deep subsurface > Groundwater | place... | reverse complement strand
ATTTATAATTATTATATTTTAATATATATAAAATAATTCATATCACCACTTTAGAGTTCTATATGAAATGTTGGGGGTATAATTAAAATTTTATTCTGCATAGGAAATATAGGTGTTGGTACAAGAATCTTTAAATAATAGTTCTATTTCTTAGCTTCATGAGTGATAAACTTTCTAAATTTTTTGAAGAGTACCTCACTAAAGAGCCATTATTCATTAATAAAAAAATTCTTCAAAGCGGATATACTCCAGATAACATTCCGCATAGGGATGAGCAGATAAAGCAACTGGCTAAGATTTTAGCACCCGCATTAAGAATGGAAAAGCCATCAAATGTTTTCATTTTTGGAAAAACAGGTTCAGGAAAGACGTGTGTTGGACAATATGTTGTGAATGAAATTTATGAAACTTGCAACAAAAATAAATTGAATGTAAATATTTATTATTTGAACTGCAAGATGAAGAAAGTCGCAGATACTGAGTATAGATTGATTGCAGAACTGGCAAGGGGTTTTGGGGCCAAGGTTCCAGCTACGGGATTACCGACAGAAGAAGTATACAAAATCTTTATAGAAACCCTTGAAAGCAAGAAACAACTCATTATATTAATATTAGATGAGATTGATCAGCTAGTTAAAAAAATAGGAGATGGAATATTATACAACTTAACCAGATTAAATTCTGAACTGAAGAACTGCGAGATGGCTTTTGTGGGAATAAGCAACGATTTAACCTTTACTGAAAATTTGGACCCAAGAGTCAAATCCTCTTTGTCCGAGGAAGAATTGGTATTCCCCCCTTATAATGCAATACAACTTCAGGATATTTTAAGAGACAGGGCGAAATTCGCGTTCAGGGAAAGTGTTGTTGAAGAAGGGGTTATAGAAAAATGCGCCGCCTATGCTGCAAGAGAGCACGGAGATGCAAGAAGGGCCTTGGAATTATTAAGAGTTGCAGGAGAATTGGCTGAAAGGGATAATCAAAACAGATTGAGCATAAAATATATCGATGAGGCGGAAAACAAAATTGAAAGGGATAGAGTTTTGGATATAATAAAAACACAACCAAAACAGCAGCAGTTAACAACTTACTCCATTTTGGAATTTAACAACCAAGGCAAAAAAATATTCACAGGAGAAATTTATGAGTATTATATTGATTTATGCAAAAAAATTGGTTTAAAACCATTGACACAGAGAAGAGTTTCTGATATTATTGCTGAATTAGACATGCTCGGCATTATTAATTCTAAGGTTATATCAAAAGGCAGATATGGCAGAACAAGAGAAATTCAGGTTCTTATTCCTTCTTCAAACTTAGTTAAAATAAAACAAGCTTTGAAGGAGGGTTTGGGAATATGAATGATGCCATGAATTTAATCAGAAAAGGATATCTTGTAAGCCCAAGCCTTAGGAAAGAGAAAATTAATGAAGATATAATAGATAAAATAGAAAAATTAAAAGAAAAACCTCTTGTTTTGAATAAGGATATATATAAAGCCATACAAAATAATTTTCAAATTGAGATAAACTGGAGAGAGTTTGACAGATCAAAAGTCAATTATGAGAAGAACAGAAATTTTGAGGATTATAAAATATTCATGGATATCATAAATTACAGCAGCCAAAAAAACAAAATTAAGGCTGAGACAATAATAAAACAATTATCCAAGCCTGAAAAACCAGAAATTGAAAATGATTCTTTTACCCCAAATGTTGTTGTAATAAAAAGCTATGATGAAAAAATAAAGAAAAGGGATGTCCAAGATTTTGTTCAGCATTTCAGGGCAAGATATAATCTGTTGAAAAATATACTCATCAACAGGACAGAGTTAAAAGACTGCATTTCAATAAACAGGGCGCTAAATAAAAATAAAGGGGATAATGTTTCCATAATCGGGCTGATCTCCGACAAGAAAACAACAAAGAATGGCAATATAATACTCGAAGTTGAAGATATGACTGGAAAAATAAGCTGCATTATCGGGAAGAATAAAAAAGATGTTTATGATTTTGCAAAGGATCTTCTTTTGGATGAAGTCGTTGGGATTATTGGAATATGTTCAGATAATATAATCTTTGTTAATAATGCCCTTTTTCCAGATATTCCTGCAAACGATCAACTTAAAAAAATTGAAGATGACTGTTATGTTGCGTTTACAAGCGATATTCATGTTGGAAGCAAGGTGTTCTTGGAAAAGGAATTTATTAATTTTATAGAATGGCTTAATGGAAATTATGGCGATGAAAGTCAGAAAGAGATTGCGTCTAAAGTGAAATATTTGTTTTTGCTTGGGGATCTTATTGAAGGTGTTGGAATATACCCCAACCAGGAAAAAGATTTATTAATAAAAGATGTAAAAAAACAGTATGACCGGTTTGCAGAGCTTCTATCCTTGATAAGAAAAGATATCTTTATTATACTAATCGGGGGGAATCATGACTCATTGAGACTTGCTGAACCACAACCAAAACTTAATCAAAACTATGCAAAAGCAGTATATGATCTGGATAATGCCCTAATCCTAACAAATCCATCCATGGTCAATATTCATTCATCAAAAAATTTTGAGGGATTTAATGTCTTGATGTATCATGGCTCAAGCTTTCATTCTGTTTATGAAAATGTTGATAGTATAAGATATAACGGGGGATTGGATAGGGTTGATTTGATAATGAAATACTTGCTGCAGGCGAGGCATCTAGCACCCTTTCATAATTCTGTCCAATACATTCCAGAAAGTGATGAAGACTTTTTAGTTATAGACAAAGTTCCTGATTTTTTTGCTTCAGGGGATATTCATAAGACAATCGCATTGAATTACAGGGGGGTTACAATGCTTAATTGCAGCTGCTGGTCAGAGCAAACGGAATATATGGAAAAAAGAGGAATTGTTCCAGATCCAGGAAAAGTTTTTGCCATAAGCCTAAAAAGCAGAGAGATAAAAATATTAAATTTCAAAGAAAATGAATGAATATCATAAAACGATTATGGATCATGTTAATCTTGCTTATGATACAGCCACCAGAGCAAGATATAGGGGATTAGATCCTGTTGATGGTGTCGAGATTCCACTTGCAAAGAATATGGCTGAAAGGGTAGAAGGATTGATAGCGGCAGTTGCACCACAAGTAAAAAATGCAGGAATAGTAGAGAGAATATATGAACTTGAGAATTTATATGGAAAGCTGGATTGGAGAGTTGCATTTACTGTCTCCAAGGAAGTTGCCCAGGAAAAATTTTGTAAATTTAAGGATAAGATTGAATCCATGGAAGTTGGGCTAAGAATAGGATTGGCTTATTTGACCAATGGGGTTGTTGCAAGCCCCTTAGAGGGATTTACAAAGTTGGAGTTAAAGAAAAGAAGAGATGGCAATGAATATTTTTGCTTATATTTTTCAGGACCAATAAGAAGTGCGGGCACTACGGCGATGTGCGCCTTTGTTGCATTGGCAGATTATGTGAGGCATGAAATGAATTATGCAGAATATGATCCTACTGAAATTGAAGTAAAAAGAATTATCATTGAACTGACAGATTATCATGAAAGAGTCACTAATTTGCAATATATGCCCAGCGAGGAAGAACTCGTGTTCATGATTGAGAAATTACCTGTTCAAATAAGCGGGGAGCCAACAGAAAAGTTTGATGTCTCGAATTATAAAGATATTGACAGAATTGAAACCAACAAAATCAGAGGGGGGGTATGCCTAGTTTTTGGTGAAGGTTTAACTCAAAAAGCAAAAAAATTTTGGGGAATATTTTCTAAGTGGCATAAGGATTTTGACATGCATCATTGGATCTGGATAAAAGACTTTATTGAACTCCAAACAAATATCAAGGCCCGAGAAAGGAAGGAAGATGTTAAAAAAACTGATGAAAAAATAAAACCAGATTATGTGTATGTTTCTGATATTGTTGCAGGAAGACCTGTTTTAGGTCATCCATTGAGAAATGGATCTTTTAGATTAAGATATGGAAGAGCAAGGAATACAGGATTGAGCGGAACAGCAATTAATCCTGCAGTTATGGCTGTTTTAAATGATTACATTGCAATAGGAACTCAATTGAAATGGGAAAGACCGGGAAAAGGAACGACAATAGGATCTTGTGACAGCATTGAAGGGCCAATAGTGAAATTGACAAACGGGGATGTATTATATCTTGAAGATTATCTTGAAGCAAAAAAATATTCAAAAGATATAGACGAAATAATATATCTTGGGGATGTTCTAATTCCCTATGGAGATTTTCTTAATAGGGGGCATTTATTGGTGCCTTGCGGATATTGCGAGGAATGGTGGGTTCAGGAGTTAAAGAAAGCATGTGATTTGAAGAGTTTTGAAACCAAGACCAGATTAGATAAAGAAATTTACAACAATCTAATGAAAAATTTCAATTATAGGATAAACTTTGATGAGGCAAGAGTAATCTCTGAAAAGTTGAATATCCCCCTGCATCCAAAATTTACATTTCACTGGAAAACAATTGACAAAGAAATGCTGACAAACCTCGTTAAATGGATGGAGAAGGGAAGTGTGAAAGGTGATAAAATAATTCTTCCATTCAATTATGACATCAAGAAGGATATAGAAGAAAAGGATTCAAAGAGAATTCTTGAACTGCTTGGGGTTCCACATAAAGTTTTTGATGGAGATCATATAGTAATAGAAAATGATGATGCAAGAGCCCTGATGTACTGCCTGAATTACCTTGATTTCAAGATCAACAAGGATGATGCCCTTGATTCTGTAAATGACAATCTTAAGATCAAAATTAGAGACAAGAATGGAACATTCATCGGTGCAAGAATGGGCAGGCCCGAGAAGGCAAAGATAAGAAAGTTGACTGGAAGCCCTCATGTATTGTTCCCTGTTGGCGAAGAAGGAGGAAAATTAAGAAGTTTTAATACCGCCCTTGATAAGGGTGTTGTAAAATCACAATTTTCAATGTTCAAATGTGAAAATTGCAATATTGAAACTGTTTATCCTTACTGCAACAAATGCAAAAATAAAGCGAAGAAACTTTACTTGAGAAATTGGGAATACACTGAGAATAAAGCAATTCCATTTAAAATGATACCCCTAAATATAAAGGAGTATTTTGATTATGCTATGTCCTTCTTGAATACTAAAACATATCCCGATTTAATTAAAGGGATAAGAGGAACAAGCAATGAAGATCATACCCCTGAAAATTTAGTCAAAGGGATATTAAGAGCAACGCATAATGTTTATGTAAACAAGGATGGAACTATAAGGTATGATATGACTGAATTACCATTGACGGGATTCAAGGCTTGTGAGATTGGAACTTCTGTTGAAAAGTTAAGAGAATTAGGATATGATAAGGATATTTATGGCAATGAACTAATTAATGAAGAGCAGGTTCTTGAATTAAAGCCTCAAGACATTGTATTGCCGAGATGCGAAGGATCTGATCAGGAGGGTGCGGATGAGATATTCTATAGAATATGCAATTTCATTGATGACTTATTGGAGAAGTTTTATGGGCAGGAAAGATTTTATAATCTTAGTAATAAGGATAAATTAGTAGGGCATATGTTTGTTGCTTTAGCGCCGCATATTTCTGCGGGGACTGTTTGCAGACTTATCGGTTTTTCCAAAACGCAAGGATTTTATGCACACCCATTGTTCCATTGTGCAATGCGCAGAGATGCAGATGGGGATGAGGTGGCGGTTATGCTGTTAATGGATGCTTTTCTTAACTTTTCAAGAAAATATCTCGGGGCCCATAGGGGAGCAAGACAGGATGCCCCTTTAGTTATAACCCCAATATTGACTCCAACTGAAGTTGATGATATGGTATTTAATATGGACATTGTTAATGAATATCCTCTTGAATTTTATGAATCTTGTGAGAGATATGCCTATCCTTGGGAGGTTAAGATAGAAACTGTGAAAGACAGGCTTGGAAAAGAAAACGAGATGAATGATTATTTCTTTACACACCAAACTTCCGACATAAATAAAGGAGTTACTTATAGTTCTTACAAGAGATTGCCAACTATGCAGGAAAAAGTTATCGGACAGATGAACATTGCCCAAAAGATAAGGGCGGTTGATGAGGATGATGTAGCAAGGCTTGTTGTTGAAAGACATTTTATAAGGGATATAAGGGGAAATCTGAGAAAATTCTCACAGCAGGAATTTAGGTGCAGCAACTGCAATTCAAAGTACAGAAGACCTCCTTTGATAGGAAATTGCTTGAAGTGCGGGGGAAAAATAATATTCACAGTATCCGAAGGAAGCATTACGAAGTACCTTGAGCCTAGTTTAAGCCTTGCTGAAAAATTCACCTTACCCCCTTATTTACAGCAAAGCTTGGATTTAACCAAGATGATGGTTGAGAGCTTGTTTGGCAGGGAAAAAGAAAGGCAAGAAGGATTGGGAAAATGGTTTTAGAAATATTTATATTTTAGTTCATACTTTAATTTGTAATGGTTTTGAGCAGACTCTACAAGCCAAATCTCCCTTTGAACAATCAGAAAAAGTCCTATGCTCTTTTAAATATGAATGATTTTAAAGTTTAAAAAGATTTGCTAAACCTATTTTTTTAATCCCTTTCCTGATGATTATGAATGGCACACATTCAATTTAGGTAGTTTGGTTCAAGATTGGGTTGATAATCAAAATAATAAAGGTATTGCAATTGTTCTCGCTCAGGAATCTGGAAGAAGAGTTTCACATATTTATTCAAGTGATATGGATAATCCAAATCCTCGATATAAATTCGAAGTTGTTTATGAGCATTAAGCCCTTATAGTATATTCAAAATACTTATCATAAGGCATTTCCACATCCATCATATGATTTACTGACCATTTCTCAAAATATCTTCTGAATGGCCTCATTGAATTCCCATGAGCAGAAATGGCAACATTTACCTTGCTTTTTTTCATGAACTCAATTAAATCTTTTATGAAGGACAAGACCCTTTTTTCAACTGTTTTTATCGATTCTCCTTGCGGGGGGGATATATTGTAAGACCTATGCCATATATTATACCTTTTTATGCCGCATTTTTTTATTATTGTCTTGTGAAACTTACCCTCCAATAATCCATATGAACGTTCAATCATCCTATCATCAATTATTATTTTTTTACATTCTGGATGATATTTAAGGACATCCTTCAAAGTCTGCCTGGATCTGGATAATCTGGTCTCAAATGCAACATCAATTTTCCTGTTTCTTAATTTTTTTGAGATAACGACTGCATTTTTTATTCCATCTTTTGTCAGCCTTGAATCCTTCCATCCAGTAAACCTTTCTTCTTCATTGAAGTATGTCCTGCCGTGCCTAAAAAGATAGATCTTTAAATTCATAACAATCATAATGAAAATTTATATAAAAAACTATCTAAACCTTTAATAATTTTTGTATTTTTTAATCATTATGGCAGATATGATCATTACATATGAAACTTTGTATGAAATTCTTATGAGGGAGAAATCAGGGCAGGAGATACAGAAGATTGACAAGGATTTCTTCAATGATATTATAAAATATATAAAAGACAAAAAAGAAATATTGGAATCACAGAAAAGCAAGGACAACACTTTTGCATTGAAAGAGATTGAGAGGACAACAAAGCAATTGGAAAGCATATACAAGATACTCAAGGAATTGTATGAAAAAAGAGAAAGCAAGATAATAAATCTGGCGCTTCTTGATTCAAGAAGCAAGACAAACATAGATCATTCATATTTTCTCCCGGAAGAATCAAAATTCTACGAATCTATAAAAAATAACCTAAATTTGTACAGAGAGGGCATCTTGAGCAATATCATTCAAGGGAGACTGCCAACTTTTGAAGAACCGAAAACAATAAAAAGAGATTTTCAGGATAAGATTTTAGTAAGATTTATAAATCAGGTTCCAAAATTTGTAGGCAGCAACGGCTTTGCTTACGGGCCTTTTGAAGAGGAGGATATAGCAAATCTTCCTTCAGATGTTGCGAAGTTATTGATTGAAAAGGGAAGGGCAGAAGAAATATGAAACTACCAAAACAAAAGAAGAGATACTGCAGACACTGCAAGAAAAATACAAATCAGAAGGTTTCCTTGGTAAAATCAAGAGGAAGAAGCGCAACACATTCAATGTCCCACGGCGGAAAAAACAGGGCATTGAAAAGAGGGAGGGGGAGGGGCTTTGGAAACCTGGGAAAATGGGGCTCAAAACCAGCAATTTCAAAATTCAAGAGAACAGGAGCCAAGGTTTCGAAGAAAGTTGTCCTGAAATTCACATGCCCCGAATGCGGGAAATCGTCATTATTAAGCAAGGGATTCAGGTCAAAGAAAACTGTGTTTGAATAAAATGGAAAAAGAAACAAAATCAAAGTTCATAAAGGTAAGGTGCAATAAATGCAAGAATGAACAGATAGTCTTTGGCAAGGCTGCAATGAAAGTGAACTGCCTGGTATGCGGGGATGAATTATTGGAATCAACAGGCGGAAAAAGCAGGATAAAGGCAAGAGTTCTTGAGATTTTAGAATAGTTTATATATTTTAATATCCCACTTTTCCTTATGAATCTGAGGCGTTCATTTCTTTATATGTCTGCTATGCTAACTTTTCTGAGTTGCAACAGAGACAATCCGACCTCCCCTGAAAAAGAAAGCAATAAAAGAGAGAATAATTATGGAATATATGAAACACAGGAATTAGGAACTGATGGAAATGGAAGAGTAAAAATTATTTCAGAAATAACCCAAGAGGATTTTGATATAAGAACAGTTGATCCTAATTTTAATCCAATTTCGAATTCAGATGTTCATTTTTATTATGATGACAAGGGAAACCTGATAATATCAACCATGATAAAAGGAGATTCTGACTATTTGCCCGGACTTTATCATTCCAGTTACAGCCTAGAAGGGAGAATTAATAATTCCGATGATATTTATGATATTATAAGCTTATTAAGACATGCAAACAGCTTTAAGGATATTTCGATAAGTTTTCTCGAAGACGCGCCAAGCTTTGATGAGAACCATGTTTTAAATATCCCAGGAATTATTTATGAAGGGGACTGGTCTTTCAATGAATCCAGAAATTTTTTAAATTCACTCAATAAATCCTTTATGATTCTTGTACCAATATTCCCTGGAGTTTATCCATTAGCAATTGCGACAAGATCATCAATCACAATTGCGGATAAATTAAATGATGTTCTTGACTTTATTGACAGATATACTAGTTTAGAGATAGATAAAGATGAAAAATTTGAATTTTATGCCCTTCCTGGATTTAATATCACATTCTTTTTACCAAAGCTGCCAAATGAAAGCACCAGAAATGTTGAAGATTATATCCGGATTAATCAGGGGGACTGGTGGGATTATAATTATGGCCTGACTTTGGAGGTTGATGGATTCAAAACAATAAACGGAAAGAGCATCCCGATATTCAAAGATAATCAGGGAACTATGACTTATCATGGCCCTGACAATGTTTTTTCCAGAATATATGGAAATAAAATAGAATATAACAATCAGACCTATGAATTTATCTATCAGCCACCCATTAATTTTGGAGATGATAGGCTTGCAAAAGGTAAAAAATATCCTAATTCTGTAAAAGATATAAACACAGGGAGATATATTGATATATCTTACACATGGATTGGAATTGATGGAGTGACTACGCCTGCAGGAAGATTTGACAACTGCTGGAAAGTTGAAGAAAGATCCGGGAATGATTATGTTCTTAGATGGCTTGCAAAAGATGTTGGGCAAGTAAAAATAAAACAGGGAAATGTTGAATTGTTACTGGAAAATTATGGCTCGGGAGGATTGCCTATAGGCACTTCATCCGTGCAAGATAAGTTAGATTATTCCTACCTTCTCTTAGGCTTTGTTAGATAAGATTTATAAATTCCCTTCTTTTTTCATTATAAAATGTTTTACAAAAAGCAAGGATTTCCAGAAAATGATGAAATTGTCATATGCACTGTGAAGAATATATTGCCCCATTCTGTTTTTGTTGATATTGATGAATATGGCCGGGAAGGAATGGTTCATATTTCTGAAGTGAGCCCCGGAAGAATAAGGAATTTAAGGGATTTTGTAAGCGAAGGAAGAAAAATTGTATGCAAGGTTCTAAATATAAACAAAGAAAGAGGATACATTGACCTTTCCTTAAGAAGAGTTAACCTGATACAAAGAAGAAAAAAAAGCGATGATTTCAAGCAGGAGATGAAGGCAGAGAAACTTCTTGAGCAGGTCGGCAAATCCATGAAATTAAGCCTTGAGAATATGTACAAGGAAGTTGGATACAAAATCCTCAAGAATTATCCAAGCCTGACTGAATGCTTCAAGGAAATAATAAGCAGCAACTTAAAATTATCCAAATTAGGAATTAAAAATAATATTGCTGAAAAAATAGAAAGTATTGTCCTTGAAAGAATGAAGCCCCAGATGGTTTCAATAAAAGGGATATTAAAGCTTTTAACAAGAGAGAGCAATGGAATTGAGGCCATAAAAAAGATATTAAACAACCTGTCAAGCAAAGGTGTTGCCGTCTCTTATCTCGGCGCGCCAAAATACAGACTTTCTGTTGAAGACAGCGATTATAAAAAAGCGGAGAATAAATTGAGGGATGCAGTAAACTCCAGCATGGAATTATCAAAGAAACTGAAGGCTGAATTTGAATTCAACAGAAAAGATGCTTAAACAAATCCTAAAATGCAATGACTGCGGCAGGCATACCTTAAAAAAAAGATGCGTCTGCGGAGGAAATCCCATAGACCCAAGGCCAGCAAAGTACAGCATTGAGGACAAATACGGAGTTTACAGGAGAATTGCAAAGAAAAAAAATGACGTTTAAAATAAAAATTATAAAAAAAGTGCAGTTCAATGATACAATACTCATAGAAGGACTGCCCGGAATAGGAAATGTCGGAAAAATAACCCTGGATTACCTTGTGGACAGCCTTAGCGCTGAGGCTTTTTTGGAGATTTATTCCAACTCATTTCCAAACTCTGTTTTTGTCAATGAAAATAATTTAATAGATATTCCAAAAATAACCCTTTACTTCAAGAGATTCAGAAATAAGGAGTTCATATTCTTCGGGGGAGATTTTCAGCCAGTCAATGAAAGAGGAAGCTATGAATTATGCGAGGAAATACTAATGCTGTTCAGGAAGTTCAACGGCAAGAAAATAATAACCTTGGGAGGAATAGGGCTTCCAAGAATCCCCAATAATCCGAAAGTTTATGCAACAGCAAACTCCAAAGAAGGAATGGATATCATCAATGACAAGAGAGTTAACAGGAAAATATTTGGAACCGTCGGTCCAATTATAGGAGTTACTGGATTACTGGCTGGATTGGCAATTGAATATAAAATTGATGCAATATGCCTGCTTGCACAGACTTTCGGGCATCCCAACTATCTTGGAATCAAAGGAGCAAGAGAACTGCTAAAAATCCTGAATGATAATTTCAAATTCAATCTTGACTTCAAATCACTTAATGAGGAGATAAAGGACATAGAGAAAGAAATCAAGAACAAGACACAGGAGATTACCGGATTGACGCAATCAAAACAGGAAGTTAGTTATATTGGTTGAAATCGATATATATAAGGCATAAATAATTGAACAAATTATTGTCATATTCGTGCTCCCCAATGGGTAATTTCTGTTCAAAAATTAAAACCGATATATATATATCAAAATGCATTGGATTTCTTATATTATTAATAAAAGGATGTTGACAAATTTGAATAAAAAATTAGTTTATATTTTTGCTGTTCTTATTATAGGAATTTTCTTGATAAGCGCCTGCCAGCAGGATGCGGTCGGAGCAAGAATTGCGAAAAGAGCTAAAATTGGGGCAGAGGGTAATTCTATTTTTGCCACTATGTCATGCAGTGATAATGGTGGAAGAGGATGGGATCTACAAGATGGAACTCACTGGGATTATAAATGTTCAGTAACTTGCGAAGATGGAACAACTTATACTGCCTGGGGCAATTCAGATTTTGGTGAACCTGAATTTGGAATGAGTGATGCTGTGAATGGATGCAAAAGAAGAGGATCCAATTAATTTTTTCTTTTTTAAAACTCACCTAATAATTTCTGTTTTTTTTCAATCAATGCATTGAAGTCATCCAAACCATCTTTTCCATTTCTCAAATAGTATGATGGGTGATATATAAAACCTATATTCTCTTCCCATTTGCATAATTTGAATTCCTTGTTGAAAAAATTGGATGCACTTTTTCCCAAACAAATAATATGTTTTGGATTCATTTTTCTTATTAATTTGCTTATTAGCGGCCTGAAATAATCAATTTCCTCTTTTGTTGGAGGCCTTATTTTTCCGTCTTCGGTCAGGGGTATTATCGGGATGGTATTTGTTACTCCGTAATTTTTCAAATTTTCCACCCATTTGTCCAGCAATTTCCCGCTTCTTCCAACAAAGGGCAATCCCAATTTATTTTCTGTGAAACCGGGAGCTTCACCTATGAACAGGTATTCTGGAGATTCTGATCCACGATTTATGACTATCTTTCCATTTGTCTTTATTATATTCTTATATAGTTCGTGATGCTCTGCTGCTTCTATTATTTCTTTCTTAATCTCATTTATACTTTCCATGAAGAAAATAAAAAATCAAAAGTTAAAAAGCTTTTACTTCTCAAATATTGTAATCTTTTTCTGGGTTGTATCTGTGTACATATAACTTAAAGTCAATCTCAATGTATCTGTATAAGTGTTTTCTGATTCTATCCAGCAGCTTATAATCTCCTGATTATTATCCATCTCTATATATCCTTTGTTTGAATCCTCGCCAGATCTGAAGCCACAGGTCACTTCCAGCGGATTAATCACTTCAAGGTATATCTTATCCATTTTGTTCTGCTGCACTAGTTCATCACTTAAGGATTCGCATGTTGCATCATTTGAATAGACCCTTCCAGATCCTTTGTTCTCAACTTTTATATCAAATCTCACCTGATTGCTTCCCCTTGTTTTTTCTGCCACAGAAGTTATCTGGATTGGGGCAGATGAAACATAACCCGAGCCTGCATTTTTCCCCTGTGATACCACTTTTTCACCATCAACACTGCAGATACTTTCCCCATTTTCACCAGAAGATTTTATACATATTGGGATGTCTGTTTTAGTTTGGTAAGGATAACAAACCCGTGCCCTTATTATCTGTTCCCTTGAGTTTATTATCTCCCCTGTGTATTTCATATTTCCAAAGCTTATCTCTCTTTCACCACCTTCTATGTTGAATTCCCCTCTTCCCCTCAGAATTCCATTTGTTCCCTTGTAGCCCTCAGGAATATTAAATAATTCATGATTAATGCCATAAATCTCTGCTTTTGCATTTCCTGAGATAATATCATATTCTCCGGAATTCTTCAATGAAACAACAACAGGAACTTCTTCCCCCTGGTTGAAATTATCTTTTGGGGCTATTTTCTTGAATTCTATTGAAACTCCCCCGGTTCCCCCGTAAAAAGGCGTTGTTTTTTCAGAATCCTCTTTTTTTGCGCAACCAGCAGAGAAAACAAGCAACAATGCCAACAAAGCAATAAGGACATATTTTTTCATTAATTTTCACCCTCTTTTATTATTTTCACCTGTTTTGATATACTGCTTTCGTAAATATAATTCAGCACTATTTTTAATGGATTTTCCTCTATATCATCCACATTTAATGATATCTCGCAATTAATAACATTTTCGGTATTTGCCTTGAAATTTAATCTGTCTAAATTCCTGCAATTTAAAGGGCCATACCCCTCATATTCGGCGTAAATATTGAAATTGTTTGAACTTCCTTCAGACATCTTCCTCAGGTGAATTGCAACTTCCAGTTTAATGCTGTCTTTTTGGGGAACTATTGTCTTGTCTATTGAGGTTACTGTTATTGGCGCTGTTTTTAATCCAAGGGTTGATGATTGCAATGTTTCCCTTGTTCTGCATGTTTTTTCATCTTCAAAATCCGGCTTTACACACAATTGAGGGGTTAACTGCAATGAGCATGAATATTCTGCTTTTGCCATTATCGTTGAAGCCAAATCTCCAGAAATTGATTCATAAGAATTGTCTCCAAAGTAAATGTTTTTCGAATCTATTATGATTCCATCTTTTTTTCTTAGCTGAAATGACTGGCAACTGTCTTCAACACCGGAAAAGGACTCTGAAAGAGTATCCCTTATGCATATATCCCCGCTGATATCACATTCTGCCATGTTTTCAAGCTTCAACCCAATATCAAAATATTCCTTTTCCTTTAATTCAGACCTCGGCTGAAATTCAATAAAAGACATTCTTAATCCATTAGGAGTTCCTGAACCTTTGTTTTGATTGACAGAAGAGCAAGCTGTCAGAAATATAAAAGATAATGCAATTATCATCAAAAATCTTTTCTTTTTCATTTTAAGCTGTGTTTATGAAGGTTATTGTGTCCTGCTTTTCATCATTGAATATATAATCCAGCTTTGCTCTTATAAATGTTTTTGAAAGATCTTCAGGAGCATCGCTGATATAAAATTCAACGCTTGTCGTTATGCTTCCAGTCCTCCAGCAGGCTTCATTAATAAAGTCCAATATCTTCTTATCCTTGGACTTGCAGACATGATTCAAATCCTGAATTAATGAGCCCTTTGCAGAATAAACATTAAAATTATCCTCTTTTTTCATATATCCAAAATTTTCAGAACTGATGCTTATCTCTTCAGGGAGGTAAATATCCAATTTATTTATCTCTTTTAAATTTCCTGTCCATTCTGCAACATCATCTATTTTTATATCCAAGGTATAATAGCTTCCACTGCCAAAGGGGCCTTCTTCAGTGTATGGCTGCGTTGAGATTGATCTTAATGCCAGCTTTACAGGGCCGTTAGTGTATACTGATGAAGATGCACCTTTTTTTTCATCAATATTGGGATCATTTATATTCTCTTCTTCAAAAATATTATATTCAAATCTTGCTGGACCTTTATTCCCTTCTTCTGTTTTATAATCAAGAACATCTTCCTGTATTATATAAATCGGGATGTATGCCTCTGTTGAAAAATCATATGAAGCCCTTATCTTTATCTTTTGAGAATCTGATGCACCGTTTTCATCAATTTCAAACAAGTCCTTTGAATAAAGGCATTTCAATCCAAAGTATTCCCTCCTATTTCTTGAAACTTCCAAAATATTGTTCTTATTTGCAATCTCCCCTTCTTTGCCTTCTTCAGTCAGGCATGAAAATTCAACCTCTATCGGCTCTTGAGAACTTGCATAGCCTTCTGCCACAGCTTCAACTACTGCAAATTGCTTTGTCCTTAATATTTCATTATTCGCCTTAAAACTGGTTATTTTAATCCCTATCTCCTTCTTTGAATTTTGATCAATGTTTGATTTCCAAGAATAAGATTCAAGAACTTCTGCCTGTTTCTTCTCGCTGAATGGAACTGCCAGTGTTGATAATCCTTTTTTTATGAAGTTTCCAAAACCAGTGTTTATCAAAGGATCTGTTATTTTGCTGTAATAATAATTGAAAAGCAGATTCTCATGCCATATCATGCTTATTGGAGTGATTATTATAAAGAGAACTAAAACAAATCCGATTATGAATCCAATGATATTTAATACCCATCTGATTGGCGAAAAACCAGTCCTTTTGCCTCTTTCATATCCACTTTCACCATAAACCATAAGTTACCTCTTTATTTTAGAGTTATTCTCAACAAATCAATATTTAATTCATCCAATGGCGTTATTCTTATGAAATTATTGCCTTTTTTCACATACCTTGAGACATCCCTTTCGTAGTCAATATCATTTGCATCAATTGAAAATTCATTTCCATTCATGCTTATCACTGCTTTCTTTCTCTCATCATCATTGAATTCAAGGAATAACATTGCCCTTCTGTCATCTGAAAGTATCTTGTCATATTCGTCTTCAGTCAATGCAAACTTATAGTTAATAGAACCCTTTGATTCCGCCTTCACCTTTAGTTTTATCTCACTGAAAATGTAATCCCCCTTGTCTATCTGGAATGTTATTGCATTTCTCCCCTTTTCCATCTTTTCAGATTCTATATCAATAATCCTTTCAACAGTTGTACAGGATATTATCTCGCTTTTTATCTCTTCATTGTTCAAGAACACCCTCAATCTTGAGCCCTGATGCGGAATGTTGCAATACAGGAAGAATGTCAGTTCTGCATCATTTCCTATTTCCTGGCTGCCTAAGACGACATCCCTTGATTCTCTCGTGTTTGTCAGCTGATAGTTCTCCCTTAATTTTATATTTGACAATGAATAAGCATTTTTCCCGAATATATTCAATCCAGGAGATGACACTGAAAATTCAAGATTATTCTTCTCCTGCAGCAATTCCTTTGGCAGCAATATAGTTGTCAATCCCGATACTTTGCTATCGTAAATAATCACGTTATTCAATGCCATTATAAGATTCCCCTTGTCTTTATTTGCAACGAGAACAATGTTCACGTCTTCAAGATTATCAAGATCATCTATGTCAAATGCAATGTTTCTTTTTGTCTGAGACAGCAATGATTTCTCCAAATACAACAAAGAAGCGATGTCTTTTATTTTCGGCTCCTCCTTGGAATAAAGGTTTATTGAGTCAATTTTGTGGATTAATTTATTATCTTCCGCAGGTTTTAACACTCCCGGATGCTGTTCAAGAATGAATGTTTCTTTTTCATCAGGAATGTTTTCTGTTTCTGATGTCGAATTGTAAAGCAATGCTTCCCTGTCCTCAGGTGGAAGCAGAAGAACATATACAGCCAGAAACAAGCCGAGCAACAGGACAAATATTGCAACATTAGACCCTGTTTCGGAAGAAATCTGCGCCTTTTTCATATGTAAAACATATTATGGAATATATTTAAATGTTTTTATAAGAATTTATTTATATCCTCTTCTTTCCATCCAGCCCTTAACAGAGCATTTTTTATTTCCTGTCTGCTCATTCCCTGCGATTTTGCCTGCTGAATATATGATTGTATCTTGCCCTTGTTCACCTTGTCTAGTTGATAGCTTGAGCTGAAACTATGGCCTGATTTCCTTATTTTTTTTATTGCAAAAATAACTGCAGGAGAGATGATTGCAATTATTATCAAAATTATTATAATTGTCCATAAAGATGAGCCTTTTTTGTCTGTGATTTTTGGATTAGTGTTCCTTATGTATTCGTCTATGTTTGATATTCCATCACCATCAAAATCATCATATGCATTCTGTGTCAAGCCGCCAAAGAAGTTGTATTCCCAGTAATCTGGCAAGCCATCATTGTCAGAATCCTCTGAAGATATCCCTCTGCTATTATCCTCATTTCCTCTTTGACTGCCTTCACCTTGTCCGGGAATGCATACTGAATCTGCAAAGTCAATCAATCCATTGCAGTTGTTGTCAATGCCATCTGAGCATATCTCCAGGGCACCGGGATTTATGTTTCTATTGTTATCATCGCAGTCATCATCATCACAATATCCATCATTATCCCCATCATTATCCTCGTCATTGCAGTCTTGATCATCCTGACTTATAATATTTATTCCAATACTGCTTGAAGCGCATGCAAGATCCTCTTCTCTTGATTTAAATGCCTTCACATACAGATTATAATTTCCCTCCTCTTCAAACGTTATATTGGTTTCGAGGATTTCATCATTCAGATAATCAACCTCTTTTTTCACAGGAATGCTTGATTCAACCTCTTCCAAATTATCCATATCAATAATCGAGGCTACAGCAGTTATCTCTATGTTTTCACCTTCACCATCCTCATTCAGGTAATTGTTTTTTATTCTTGCTCTAACATTTATTTCCTCTCCTGCTTCAAGCCTTTCATTGTTTCTTGGCTTAATGATGCCCAGTATCTTTATTGCTTCCGGCGAATTTTCAGGAGAAATTATCCCGTCAGAGCATGTAGAGAACTGAGTTACATTAACATATCTTATTGGATTTAGTGATTGTTGGTGAGCATTGCACCTGCTTGATACGAAGCATTTTATTTCCCTGTTCATGCCTGCTGCTCCAACATCACATCCAGAGAATTTTATTATATTATTTTGCTGAGAAGTTCTTTGATTGCAATTCATCTGTTCATTGTTTATTGTCAAATTAATGCATTGAATTATTTCATTTGAGTTTCTTGAAGGGGCTATTTCATAATAACAGTCAATTACAGGCAATTTCTGGAGTTCATACAACTCTTTCTTTGATATTTCCAATCTTGTTATCTTCAGGCCATTATCTCCAGCAGGATTTCTGCAGTCTAAATCTAAGTTATCTACAATGCCATCATAATCATCATCTTGGTTGTTACCACAATTTTCTGGTATTTTTTCAAAATTTGCTGTTACTGTTTTTCTTCTATCCAATGTTATGGTTATTGGATTTTGAGTTCCTGTAGCATCTCCACCCCAATTTGTAAATGCATATCCTTGGTTGGCGGTAGCCGTTAAAGTTACTTGTTCATTAAAATTATACATCACTTTATCAGGAGATTTTGTTACTGTTCCTTTATTTATGTCATAATTTATTGTTATATAATTCTCTATTATGTTAGATGATGGAGACACTAAGCATTGATAAGTATCAAATCTGCAATCATTCCCACAATTTAAAGTTCCCCCTGTATAGCCTAAGCTCTGACAAGTTGCTCCATTCAAATTATTTCCATCACATTCTTCTCTAAGAT
>Ga0209541_10007244_pt1 | contig 18713 bp, 19 predicted proteins | sample RifCSPlowO2_01_FD_184027 | JGI IMG/M metagenome (GOLD analysis project Ga0209541, IMG submission 184027) | Groundwater microbial communities from Rifle, Colorado - Rifle CSP2_plank lowO2_0.1 (SPAdes) (version 2) | ecosystem: Environmental > Aquatic > Deep subsurface > Groundwater | place... | reverse complement strand
CTTAATTTTTTTTTTTTTTTTTGTTATAAAACGGAAAATTCTTACAATACCCATATAATGTAAAAGTGAGGCTAATCTTTCTGTCATTTTATTACTTCTCTGTATATTTTTATCAGTCTTGGAACAACAACAGATGCAGCTAAATTATTTTTTGCATAGGTTCTTGCATTTTCCCCGATTTTTTTTCTTAATTTTTCATCATCTAATAATTTATTCATTGCTTCTGCCAGCTTATCAGCATCCACATCAATTAAATATGAATTTTCCTTGTTTAAGTAATCTGAAGCGCCTCCTCTTCCTTTAAAAGAGATGATAGGAAGTCCGGCAAGAGCAGCTTCTGCCCATGACCTTCCAAATGGCTCAAAAATAAGGCTGGGAAACACGAATATATCAGATGAATAATAATAATTTTTCATTATATCAAGAGGAACTTTTTCAATAAATTTTATCTTATCATTGATATATGGTCTTATTTCTTTTTCGCTGACATTGATTTTTCTTCCAATTATTAACAGCTCTGCATCATTCCTTTTTAATTTATTAAAAGCTTCTAAAAGCAGAATGAAGCCTTTTGTGCTGTCCCAGCTGCAGTTGAAAAGTATTTTTTTTTTTTTGTTTTTTTTGTTTTTTTTTTTTAAGATATCTGGTTTTATTAAAAAAGAATCATCAATTGGCTGGGGAGAAATGTATATTTCTCTTTTTACACCATTAATTTCAAGAATTTTTTTCAGGGTTTGCCCTATTGCAATTAATCCGCTGACTCCATTTAATATTTTTAATCTTTTTTTTATAATATAGTATCTTAAAGGTGATTCTAAAACTGATTTTATTTTTTTTAAAACATTTTCTTCAGATTCTAACGAGCATCTTATTATTCCGTTTAATGAGCACTTAAAACATTCATCATATTTTTTTTTGATATTAGTTCCTTTGCCGCATCCCCACAGCCCATTTACAGTAACTATCAAGGGTATCTTAAATTTTTTACAAACCTTGAAAACCTTGATTAGATCTTCCCGATTATGGTGCAGGACAACATCTGGTTTTTTTATCTTAATATTTTTTTTTAAATCTTTTACATAAGAAAACTGTTCAACACAATTCTCTTTTTTTAAATATTCAAAAGTAGTTCTGCTGCTCTTCGCCCCTCCTCCAAAATCTCCAAAAGATTTTGTGTATAGGTAAATTATCATCTTAAAAACTCTTTAGTATTTTGGATATATTTATCCAGTCCTTTTTTAAATTGATAATATATATTGAACATTAAAAAAAATGGAGATAATATCCCATAAAAAAACAAGCCAAGATAAGGATATCCTATCAAAGAAAAAAATAATAATATGTTTATAATTCCGTGAAGCTGAAAAATAATAACTAATAGATCATAAGATTTTCTAAAAAAAGATTTTTTTTGAATTATAAATCCAGCCTCTTTCATATTTTCTTTTAATATTTCCTCCTCCTTCTCCTTTTTTTTTTTTTTAATTTCTTGTTTATCCCTCTTCAATATTTTTTCCACGAAAACATGAGATCTCATTAAAATTATGAAATATGAGAACAACAGAGAAAATATTGCCAAGAACCCTAATAAAAATATATAATTGTTTTGTAATATCTTGTAAGAACCAAAGCTTAATCCGATAAATGGAACAATCAGAACAAAATAATAGCTTATATCATCAAAATAACTTCCCTCGATTGTCCCCTTTTTTTTATATCTGGCAACCTCCCCATCCACACAATCAAAGATAAAAGCCAGCATCATTAACAATGATGCAATAATTGAATAAACATATTGTCCAAATGAAAAAAATATCGATGATGCTATGGCAATTAAAAAAGTGATTATGGTGACATGATTTGGGCTTAAAGGAGTATATAAAAAAAATTTTGTGAAATATATTGAGAATATTCTAAGGAATTCTATGTATCTATTGTCATTTTTTGATTTATGCACTATTTTCCTTAATTCCTTAATAGGCGGCACTTTCATAAAGATTAGAAAATCTTATTTTGTTTAAAAAACTTCTTCTGTTAATGGTATTTCCCTTTTATAGCCCCATAATTCCATATTGTAGTCATTAACAAAGCAGCTCCAACAGCTCCCAATACCCAAAAATAAAATGCATAATCCCATCCGAAATTATCAATTAACCAGCCAGAACCAACTCCTGTAATCGCAGCTCCTATATAACCCCATCCATCTATAAATCCAGCTGCAGAAGCAGCTGCTTTTCTTGTTCCAAAATCCATTGGCATTGTCGTAACCATTAAAACATGAGGCCCATAAGTCATAAATCCGATAATTGCTAGATATACTAATCCCATAATCCAGGATTCAGCAGGCAGCTTTGGATAAAACCAGCAGAATATTGCAAGGAAATACAGCATTATTGCAGCTATAGGCGCTCTTTTTGATTTAAAGATTCTGTCAGATATCCATCCAGCATAAATAGCTCCTAATGAGCCAGAGATAGGTATTATCATCGCTTTAAATGCTGCTGTTGAGATATGAGCATGCTGCACCTCAAATAAATAAGTAGGAGCCCAATCCATAAATCCATATCTTACAATATTCAGGCAAAATAAGCCAAGAGCAACAACCCAAACTCTTTTTCTTGTCAATACTGTTTTTAAGGTAAACAAGAATCCAAGATGCTCATCTTTTTTTCCCCCTTCTTTTAATATTCCTTTTTCCTCTTCTTCAATAGTAGGCAGCCCAACCTCTTCAGGAGCATTTCTAATTCTCATTCTAAAATGAATTAAACTTATTATTAGTATTATAGCTGGTACAAAAAAAGCCCATCTCCATCCAAACATCCCAACAATCAAGCCAGACAAAGCCCATGATGCAGCGCTTCCTATTTGGTAAGAGGTTCCCAATAACCCCGCAATTCTTCCCCTTTTTTTTTGTGGAAACCAATTTGCAATTGTCTTTACACTTGGCGACCATCCCATTGACTGGAAAAATCCGTTTAATCCCCATATCAGGGCCATTCCTGCAATAAAATTTCCTGTAAAGCCAAATATAAAATTCAAGATTGCAGACATCAATAATCCTATGCTTATTATTTTTCTTGCCCCGAACTTATCAGCCAGCTGCCCGTTTACAAACTGGCCAATAGCATACAATGTGAATAATGATGTAAGGACAATTCCTATCTGTGTCTTTGTAATGCTGAATTCATCTAGAATGCCGGGAATAGCAACAGACATGTTTACCCTTCCTAAATAAAAAGAAGCATAAGTTATCCAAACTCCAATTAATATCCTCTTTCTCCAGTACTTGAATTTATCTTGGATCATTTTTTTATTTATAATATTAATAATTTATTAATTCAATTAATCTATTTTCTCTCCGACTAATATGATGTTTTTTACATCAATCAGGCAGTCTCCATTAACAATCCTCATGTTATATGCTTTCTTAAAAACATCTGAAGCTGTTACATGCATTTCAAATATTTTATCCTGCTTTTCTTTTGGCAAACATCCGTTTTCAAGCCAATTTTTAACGCTAAAATTTTTCATTATATGGTTTGTCACTTTAACATTTTTAAATCCAGATATTTTCATTAGGTTTACCAGGTCTTCTTCTAAAAAGACCATTCTCTCTTCTTTCAATTTGAATATTCTTGAGTAATCTTCTTTTATTTCCCGTATAGGCGGTATTCCTTCTGATAAAATCATCTTCCCCTTTTTTTTTATAACTCTGTAACATTCATCCATTGCTTTTTGGGTGTCGCCAATGATATGGTGAAAAACCATCCTTGCTGTAACCTTATCAAATGTATTGTCATGAAATATAGGCTCGCGTATATCTCTTTTGATAAAGTATTTATTGCCTTTCCAGTTGCTGTGCTCAAGCATGTCCTGGGAAATATCCAATCCGATAACCTGCTTTACTAATGGGGCTAATGCGTTGGATATAACTCCTGTGCCGGTGCCAACATCTAAAACTAAATCTTCTTTATTAAAATCTGCAGAAGAAGTAAAAGCATTTATGTATGAAATATCATTTACCCATTTGAGGTTATTATACTTTTCAGCTCTTTTTCTCCAAAACTGTTCTTGATTTATCATTCTTTTTTCTGAACACTATTTCTAATCTTCTCCTTTATTGCAGTACTTGACTGCTCAGGATAATAAGGCATCATTATTATTCTTCCACCAAATACTTTTTTTAATTGTTTAAGATAAGGATTGCCTATATGGCTGGTGCTTTCCATATGAATATCCGGCTGAATTGCTCTTAAATTATTAACAGGAGAGTAATCGTCTTGTGGAACTGCACAATCAACACATTTAAGTGACTGAACTAATCTAAGCCTCTTGTCAAAAGGAATTATTGGTTTGTTTTTTTTTTCCATAACTGCTTTGTCTGTCAATACTCCAACAATAAGTTTCCCATCTTTTCCAGCTAATGCTTTTCCATTTTCTAATTGCAGCAAATGGCCTTCATGGAGAATATCACCGACAACATATGCATAAACTACTTTCATTTTTAATCACCTAACTTGATTTTTTTTTAGTTTTGAAAGAAATATTTTATTTAAAAAGATTTATCCGAAAGCTTTAAAAATGATTATTTAATTCTATTGTATAGTGATAAAATGCAAAATATAGGAATAATTTCAGTAGAAGAAGCAAAAAAACAAGGAGTATTAGAGAATATTATAAATGTAAATCCAGGAACATTAAAAGATCCTAATGGATTTCTGCAGCACAGCTATGATAGCGCTCTTATTATACAAGATATTTTAAACAGAGCAATTTATTATTATCCTGAAGATTTTAAATTTAGAGTGGATAGAAATGAAATTGAGATTGCAGCTTATCTGCATGATATTGGGAGACCTTTACAAAAAGATCAATTATTCCATGAATTAAGAGGAGCAGAATACATAGAACAAGAAGGAAAGAGAATAAGGTTAGTTTTAACAGAGAATCATAAAAAACAGCTTTATAGAATTGCAGAAACAATCAGATCTCATTTTGTAGTATATGAACAATTTAATATGCCTGAATTTAAAGACAGAATAAATGAGTTTAATAATATTGACCCTGATTTATTGCTTCCAATAACATGGAATCAAAAATTTTTAGTTTATGCTGAGTTAAGCAATGTAGCTGGACAAAGAATGACTCCGCAGGAAAGAATGGAAGAGTTAGAGTTTAGATATTCAAATAACCCTCAATATAAAGATGAACTTTTCTTAAAGGCATTTATGCTTGGAAAAGAAAGAATTTTTAGAATCTGCAATACTGTCGACAGATTAATCCAAGGCAAAATGGATGAAAGAGAAATAAAAAGATACGGGTTTTTAATGTAAAGTTGGATGGTTTTAAAAAAAAAAAAAAAAAAAGAAGATTATCTTTGTTTAAGTTTCTCTTTAGTCAACTCAACCCATTCTTTATTTTTTATTTTAGATTCTTTGCTGATATTTTGCCAGTAGGCGAATTCTTTATTCCCATTAATATCTGTTAATGCCCTCCTAAAAGCAAATTCCTTTTTAATGTTTTTATTCAGATAAAAAATCCATTTTTCCCTTTTTTCTTCTAAGTAAAGGTACTCTTTTTCTTTATTGAAAATATTTCTTATTCATTGATTCTCTCTTTTTTTTTTTTTTTTATTCTTTTAAAATTTTGACAATCTCCTTAAAAACTTCGCTTTCAAGCCTTCTTAAAAATTCTATTTCCCTGTCAATTCTGATATATTTATCAACTCTTAAATTAGTGAATATATTTCTTATAGCATAATCTATAATCTCATAATTTATAGCAGGTTTTGCATTTTCACCCATTTTTATTATAAGAGCCTTGATCATAGCATTTTTATCTAGTTTTTTTCCTATTAATTTTTCTTTTATTAATCTTTTTTGTATTATCAAAGGAAATTCTTCTAATTTAGAATTTAATTTCCATACATCATTTTTTATTATTCTTTCTATAAATTTTCTTTTAAATTCATTATCATCTAAACAATCTTTAAATTTTAAATAATCAATATTGTCCCAAAAATCCCACTGCCCAGAGCATAGTGAAGAATGGGGAATGAAAAACTGTATTGGCTCAAAAAATGATTTAAAAAAAATGCCGCTTATCAGGCTTAATTCTGCTTCTATCTTATCATCTCCTATCCTATTGACTTCATTGCTAAAATAAGCATTTGACTGGTTCATTATTTGGAATATTCTTTCTTTTTCCTTAATCAAAGGCTCATAATTATTTTTATTAAAAGCTAAGGTGTCAATAGCATTAACTAATATCTTATCATGATTATTTAATATTAAAGAATATTTGTCTACAAATGGGATTAAGGAATAAATGTTTGTATTTCTATCACAATTGCATTTTTCCAGCAGCTTAGATACCAATACAATATTTATTTTAGGGTCCATTTTAAATTTCCATAGTTATAATCATGCAGTATTAATCTTCCACCTTTTTTTAATATATCCTTGTCCTGTAAATCAGCATAATGCCATGTTCTTTCTATTAGATTTTTAGGAAGCAAATGAAAGCCCTTTTTAAAATATATCCTTCCAATTATCCTTCTTCTATTGATTGAAGAGTCATATAAATTGTATTTTTTAATTAATCTTAAGCTTTCATTTGTAAAAGAAAGATAAGGAAATCTCCAGCCTTCAAGCTTAATATCATGTTTTTTAAAGATATTTATTGTTTTTTTTATTAATTCTTCCTGCTCTTCAATTGACAGTTTTCCAAATCTCTCATGGCAATATCCATGGCCTCCAATAACATGATATTCTGCTATTAATTTAACCTCTTTTGGATATTTCTCAGCTGTTATTCCCGTAATATAAAACTCTCCTTTAATGCCTCTATTCTTCAAATCTATGGCAAATTCTAATGCATTCTCTATGTTCTTTTCAACATCCATTGTAAAGAGCTGTTTCATAAAGATTTAGAAATAAAGCAGGTTATAAATATATTATCTTTTATTTATTTATAACCTTAATTTTTATTAATCTCACTAATAATATGATTAACCAAATCTTTTGTTATAAACAAAGAAGATTCTTCATATAACTCTTTAACTTTTTTAATAGTAATTTCCTTATTAATTATTTTCTCTTTAAATGCTCTTAATAAAATTCCAATTGTTCCATGAGTTTCTAGATCATATTCTTTTGCAACTCCTCTTGCTTCCAAATCATCTGTTAAAAATAAATTTATTTTTTCTTGCAAAGCAAGGGATACTGCTTCTGCTTCTCCTAAGTCAATGAAATATTGTTCGCAGAATAATTTTGATGTATCTTTAAATCTTGAATTTAATTTTAAAATCTTAATATTTTTTATTTTATTTAATGGTTTCTTTAATTGTTTTTTAGAAAGCTCTTCATAAACCTCATTGGGAATATAAATTATTTTAAATATCTTTAAAGCCTTAATAAAATCTATCTCCAATAAATGCAAAATAGGGCCTGTATTAGACACTGCTTTCATTTCTTTAAGCCCCATTTAACATCTTCTTTTATCGCAGCTTCTAATCTCTCTGCTTTAATTTTTCTAATCAAGTTTCTAACTGCATCTCTAATTAATTCAGACTTATTAGCATACCATCCTTCATTTATTATCTCATTTGCTTCATCAACTAATCTTTTAGTCAGTTTTGTAGGAACAGTTTCCATTTTTAATTCACCAAAAGTATTACTATAGTAATACTATTTAAAATTTTCTATTATAAACTCCTTATGCCACAATCCAAATGTCAATAAAGGAAATATCTTATTGCGCTGCTGCAATGATTTCTCCAAATAAGTTTTATTGAATAGTTTTAATAATTCCTTATCTTCATAAATACTTTTTGCCATGTCCTTAAACCCATAGTCAATCCAATAGCTTAACGGAGGGGTAAAGCCCATCTTCTTTCTTTTTAAAACATCTTTTGGCAGCAGATCCTTCATTGTTTTTTTTAATATGTATTTTCCTGTAAATCCTTTTAATTTTAATCCAGGAGGAATCTTTGAAGCGAATTCTACAAACCTATAATCAAGAAATGGAACTCTTGATTCCAATGAATTTGCCATGTTTATCTTGTCATCAACCATTAAATAATCTTCTGGCAATAATAATTTCAAGTCTATTTTCGTCAATTGGTTTATTATATGCTCATTTGTATCAAAGAAATTTTCAATTAGGTTATTATTATTTTGATTATAATTTAAGAGCAATTTTTTCTTGTCATCTTCTGTAAATGCCTTGTAATACATCAGTGTTTTATATGCTTCTGGAATATTATTTATTATTTTGATGTATTTTAAAGAAAAATTTGAATATTTATTATTAAATAATTTTAATATATTTCTATTAACAGGATTATTGATTAAATGATTGAAATTTTTTAAAAAATGAGTATAATAAATAAATTTATGCTGCTGATATCCTGCAAATAATTCATCTCCTCCATTTCCTGTTAAAACAACAGTCATGTCTTTCTTAGCTGCTTTTGACATATAGTAAAGGGGGATTGCAGCAGAATTTACAATAGGTTCATCTAAATGATAAATTATTTCAGGAAGTATCTTTACTGCTTGCTCTCTATTTACAATCAATTCATGATGGTTTGTATTTAATTTCTCTGCAACTTTCTTTGCATAATATAATTCATTAACAACAGAATCTGAATCAAAGCCTACAGAATAAGTTGTAATGTTGTCTGTTAAAGTTGACATCATTGCTGCAATAGAGCTTGAATCTACTCCTCCTGAAAGATATGCTCCTAAAGGAACATCACTGATTAAATGCCTCTTTACTGATTCCTGAAAATCATTAAATAATTCTTTTGTAAAATAAGATTCTGATTTATCAACAGGAGCAAAATTAATATCCCAATATCTTATTTTTTTTATTTTATTTTTTTTCAAATCAAATACTAAATAATATCCTGGCTCTAGCTTATAGATATCATTATATATTGTCCCAGGATAAGGAATATAGAAATAAGTGAAGAAATCATTCATCGCTTCTTGATTTATCCCTCTTTTGATTTCTTTATCCTGCAATATTGCCTTAATCTCAGAAGCAAACATAAACTTCCCTTCTTTGAAATAATAATACAATGGCTTTATTCCCAGTCTGTCCCTTACAAGAAATAATATCTTCTTCTTAGGATCATAAATGCAGAATGCAAACATCCCATTAAAATGCTTCAGGCAATCAAATCCGTATTTATTATAATATTTCAGGATGACTTCTGTATCTGAATTAGTTTTATAATCATCTTTTAATTCATCTTTTAATTCTTTAAAGTTATATATCTCTCCGTTGTAAACAATAACATTGCTATCAATCATTGGCTGATGGCCTTTTTTTGATAGGTCTATAACGCTTAATCTTCTGTGGCCAAGGGAAATATTCTTATCAGTATAATATCCAGAATCATCAGGGCCTCTATGAGCTAATACATCCATTCCTCTTTTCAGAAGAGCTCTGTCCTCAAAGTTAAAGCCAAATATGCCGCACATAGCGTTAGAAAATCAAAGTTATCTTTTAAACCTTTTTCCTTTTATATAAATACCAACCAATATTTTTAAATAGGACTTCCCATTTACTGCAGTTCAGTTATGGTGTAACAATGGAAATCAAAATCTTAAAAAAAGGGATACACGCAAACCAGGATATTGCCAAAAAAGAAAATCCTCATGTGTATCTTGTAGTAGAGCCTTTATGCAGCGCTGTAACCCTGATTAAAGGAGAGAAAGCAAACATTATCGTAGACACTGGCAACTTTGGTTTTGAAGAAGAAATACTAACCAATCTTAAGAAAGAAGGTTTAGAGCCAAAAGACATAGATTATGTAATATTGACCCATACTCATCCAGACCATATGCTGAATACCTATCTCTTTAAGCATGCAAATCTAATATTTAATGAAGGCATATCCATACAGGGGATTAAAGGAACATGCTATACCTATGCTACAAAAATAAAAGTGCCATATGTTGAAATCATAAAAACACATGGTCACTCAACAAACGACATATCTGTTGTAGTCAGGACAGACAAGACTTATGTAATAGCAGGAGATGCTATCAGATATGGCATGCTTGAAAATGGATTTAAAAATGAGCAGGAGAAAGAATCTGCAAGGAATATTTTGGAAATAGCAGATGTTATTATTCCAGGACACGGAGATATTATTGAAGGGGAAACTTTGCAGAAGTTTAAGGACCTCCTTGAAACCAAGCCAAAGCTGATAATTGGCTATACCACCGGTGTTTTTGATTTATTCCACCAGGGCCATCTTAATCTGTTAAGGAATGCAAAAGAGCACTGCGATAAATTGATGGTTGGCGTGACAACAGATGAGCTGTCAGTTGAATTTAAGGGAAAAAAGCCAGTAATTCCTTTTGAAGAGAGGATTGATGTTCTTAAGTCAGTAAAATATGTTGATGAAGTTGTTCCTCAAACCAGTATGGATAAATTTGAAGCATGGGAAAAATACAAGTTTGATGTTATGTTTGCAAGCGAATCCCCGACAAAACAATGGCCAGAGGTTGAAGCTGAATTCATGAAAAAGTTTGAAGACAGAAAATTGCCAGCGCCAAAGATTGTTTATCTGCCTTATACACCAGGAGTATCTTCTACAATAAGGAGAGAAATTCTAAAAAAATAAAAAAAAAAGTGATTTCTATGATTAAAATCGGCATTATCGGATGCGGCAATGTATCTCAAACATACCTATACACTTTAAGCAAGAATAAAGATGCAGAAGTTGTAGCTTTAGCTGATATAGATCTCAGTAAGGCAAAGAAACATGCTGAAATATTTAACATAAAATCAATTTATTCAGATTATAAGGAAATGATTGATAAAGAAAGTTTAGATGCAGTCATCATAGCAACTCCTCATTTTCTTCACCATGACCAGGCAATAGCATGCGCTAAAAACAGCATAGACATATTATGCGAAAAGCCTTTAGCAACTAACATGAAAGACACAGTTGATATGATTAATAAATGCAGCAATGTAAGGTTTGGAGTAATGCTTCAGAGAAGGTTTTATCCAAACTCAATAGCTGTTCGTGAAGTTATAAGGCAAGGCTTGCTGGGAGAAATCACAGAAGTCTCTCTGGATTTCAGCTGCCACAAAACCCCTGAGTTCTATGATACCTGGCGCGGAAAAAAGATAAGCGGAGGAGGAACATTGATCAGCCAGGCACTGCACAGGATTGATCTGTTAGTTTATTTTTTCGGAGAGCCCCAATTTGTTGAAGGCATAATCAAAACAACAAGGCCTTATATAGAAGTTGAAGATTATGCAAAAGGCAAAATATATTTTAAAAACAGCATAGTTGCAGATCTGGAGTCAAACAATTCAAGCGGCAATCCAGAAACAATATCAATAATCAAAATAAAAGGAACTAATGGCCATATCATATTGTCAGATGATAAAGCTCTTGAATGGAATGTAGATTATCCAAAGCCAGAAGAAGTAGATATTAACAAAATTCCAATAATTTACAGGCCAGCCTACTATGGCCCATGCCATGAGATGGTAATTGATGATTTTGTAGATTCTATTAAAAATAACAGGCAGCCATCTGTAACTGGAAAAGATTCTTTAGCTGCTATGAAAATTATTTTTGGCTTTTATAGCGATAAATTAAGTGAAGATAAGAGAATAAGAATTTAATTTTATTTATACAGCTCACTGCAATTTTTGCATATATTGATTCTTTCAGACTTTTTCGAAGCAACAGCCTCTCTTAAAAAATGCATTCTTTTGTTATTCCATATATTTATCAGCTTATCCTCGCTAATATTGCCTATCTTGTACATTGCATCAAAATCCCTGCAACAGGGAATAACATAGCCATCCCATGTTATGGTTGAAAAATGATAAGGATGCCTGCAGCCGATATATCTCTTGCCTTTATCAGCAACATCAACATAGCCCCCCCAGTTATTTGGGTCTTTTACATGCACTGTATCAACTCCAAGCTTCTTAAATTTTTCAACAAACAAATCAACCTCATCCTTATTTTTATCAATCACAACTATATCCACAATTATCTGGGTTTTTTTTCCCAGTTTTTTCTTCAGTTTGATAAAATCAGTTATATAGCCAAGTGTTTTGTCAAAATCAGAGCCAATTCTTATTTTTTCATATGTTTTCTTAGTTGCACCGTCAAAAGAAAAACGTATTACATCCAGGCCAGAGTCTAATATCGATAAAGCAAGTTTTTCATTTAATACAGTCCCGTTTGTTGTTAATTTCACAGGCCCGCATTTTTTTAATTTAGCATATTTGATCATATCAACTATCTTAGGATATAATAAAGACTCTCCCATATGGTGGAGATTTATATAAGGCTTCCATCTGCATGCTTCATCAATAATCTTCCTGTACAGGTTAAAATCCATATGCCCTTTTTTTCTTTTTACCAAATCTTTTCCCTGGGGGCACATTATGCATCTTAAGTTACAGATATTTGTAGGCTCGATCCATATCATCATAGGATGGGATATCTCTCTTTTGCCAATATGCCTGTAAAAAGAAGACTTAATATTCCTTAACTTAATCCTTAGTGTAAATCTTATATAATCTGCCAGATATTCAAAGTTTGTGTATCTATCCCCTATTTTAAGATATGTCATAACACTTAGAATTTTTTAAGTATTTTAAATTTTGTTATTTCATAAACAAAGGCTTAAAAATGCCTTATTATTCTTTGGATTTATGTATTCAATTAAAGAAATAAAAGAAATATGCATGAAGAGAGGAGGGCCTTTCTATGCCCGCATTATTAGGAGAATAGCAGTCTATCTAACTTGGATTTTTGCAAGGACATCTATAACTCCAAACCAGGTGACATTCTTAACTTTGATCATGGTTTTAGCAGGCTCTTTTTTTTTTTTTTTTGGAACTTACAAATACAATATCATAGCAATATTATTCTTTCATCTTCGGGTTCTTTTTGACTCTGTAGACGGCCAGCTTGCCAGGATAAAAAAAAAAACATCAATCATCGGCCATTATTATGACAGGCTTATCCACGGTGTAGCAGAAACCCTTCTTTTTGTTGCAATAGCATATGCAGCTTATTCTGAATCTAATAATATTGTATATTTCATACTGGCATTTTCAATCATGCTGTCTGTCTTGATGCTAAGGTTAGTCATTGCAGAAAAATACAGGCTTTTCTACGATCATAAATTATACCCAAAAAATGAAAAAGAAGAGATTAAAAAAAAAAAGACGCTTCTCAGCATGTTAAAATCAGTCCATGATAAATTAGGATATGTTTTCAGGCATCCTGACATATATATTATCTTAACTTTTTTTGTGATAATCAATAAGCTGCATTGGCTGCTCTGGTTTTACGGCCTTACATATCCTTTCATAACAGCCGGAGCTTTTATCTATGAATCAAAAGTCAATTTCAAAAAAATAGAATAAAATTTGATTATAAATAATAATTTATATCCGCCTTTGGTTTTTCCTGCTCAATAAACATTTTATGCCATATTTCCAGCATAGCCAAAAACCATAGCTGGCTTAGATTTCTTTTATACCTATAACCTTTAAAATCAACTCTTGGTTTTATATTGCTCAATAATCTATCCACATATCCTTGATTTATTCCAACATCTCTGACGTCTTGCAGTATATTAGGAATAATTTCTAAAAAATCTTTTTCAAACCAGTTTTGCAAAGGCATTCTTAACCCCATTTTTTCCCTTTTCAAAACTTCTTTTGGCAATATATCACTCATACTTTTTTTTAAAACATATTTAACATCATACCCTTTCATCTTAAATCTGGAAGGAATTGTTGTTGAGAATTCAACTAGCTTATAATCCAAAAAAGGCACTCTGGCTTCAATAGAACTTGCCATTGACATCTTGTCTATCCTCATTAACTGCAATCCTCTTATCTGCTGCTCAAGCTCAAAGATAAGGAATTTATTTAATTCATTCTGCCTTGCAGAGCCTTTCATATACCTTTCTAATACTTTTCCCAAAGGTTCTGCTGAATTATAATTAAAAACTTCTTTTTTTTCCTTGTCATTAAAAAAAGAAAGGTTTGTTTTTTCCAATCTTTTTCTTCTTGACAGCATCCTTAATAAAATAAAATGCGAATAATATATCCCTCTTTTTTTTAAATTAAAAATCTCTTTAGCATTAAGCCTATAAGGAGAGAACAGCCTGTCTCTTGGATAGCCTCCAAAAACCTCATCAGAGCCATCTCCTATTAAAGATACTGTTAAATGTTTTTTTAATGCTTTAAACAAAAAGAAAGTCGGTAAGATAGAGTTCTTATTAACTATAGTATCCATGTGCCACACTACTTTTGGAATAATCTTCGTCATATCCTTAAAATCAATCAGTATCTCTTTATGGTCTGTATTAAATTTTTCAGCTACCAGCTTTGCATATTTAAATTCATTATATCCTTCTTCATATCCAACTGTAAATGTTTTTACCCTTGCAAATCTGCTCATCAAAGCAACAACACTGCTTGAATCTAACCCGCCTGATAATGTTGCTCCTAACGGAACATCAGAAACAAGCCTTAGCTTTACAGATTCTTCAAGATGATTCTTCAATGATTTTGCATAGTACTCTAAACTTTCATTCCCGCTATTTTCCTTTAATTTCCAGTATCTCTTGATCTCTATCTTATTATTCTCAAAAATAAGATAATGCCCGGGCAACAATTCTTTAATATCCTTAAAAATAGTTTCATCATTAATTGTAAAGGAATATTCAAAGTATTCAGACAATGCCTTATAGTCGATTTCCCTTTTTACTTCATTATCCTGCAATATAGCCTTGATCTCAGAAGCAAACATAAACTTTCCATCTTTGAAATAATAATACAAAGGCTTTATTCCTAATCTATCCCTGGCAAGAAATAATATTTTCTTCTTAGAATCATAAATGCAGAATGCAAACATTCCATTGAAATAATCAAGGCATTTTACTCCGTATTCTTTATAAGCATATAAAATAACTTCAGTATCTGTATTTGACTTAAAATCATATTTCTTTTCTAATTTTTCCCTTATCTCTTTAAAATTATATATCTCCCCATTGTAGATAATGACTAATTCTCCATTTTTATCTGACATTGGCTGATGCCCTTTCCTGCTTAAATCAATAATAGACAGCCTTCTATGGCCAAGAGAAATATTCTTGTCAGTATAATAGCCAGAATCATCAGGGCCTCTATGAGCTAGCACATCCATTCCCTTCTTTAGAAGAGATTTATCCTCAAAGTTAAAGCCAAATATGCCGCACATATCTTTAGAGAATCAGACTTATCTTTTAAATCTTTTTTTAATTTTATTTTTAAAAATCTACCTTTTCACAACCACAAGTATCCTTGAATGCAAGTCTGACTGTGTTAACAGCCCGAATAATAGCTTAAATGGATTTTTTGATAAGTATTCTTTGCTTCCTCTGACTATATTAAAACCTTTTATCAGCATCATCTCTTTTAATGTCCATAGGCTGTAAGGCTGCACATGAGCTCTGTTTTGCCAAAAAATGATAAATGGGTTCTCTATATTATCTGTTGTTATAATCAGCATGCCATCTTCTTTAAGATGCTCTTTGATCCAATCCAATAGTTTATCCATCTCCTCTAATTTGATATGCTCTATAACCTGGAACATAGTTATAATGTCAAATTTATCCTTTATTTTTTTTAAATCAGTATAAAACGGAAAATCATAATTTTCTTTATATCTGGCTGTATCATAACCAACATATTCAACATTTTTTCTTTTCTTTTTTTTAATTAAATAATCAAAGAAATAACCGATACCGCAACCAAAATCCAATAACTTATCATTATCCTTAATATATTTTAAGCCTAAATCAAAGTTGCCTGTATGAAATTTTAATATATTCATCCTTATATTTTTATCAACAGCATTTTTTATTTTTATTTTCTTTTCTTCAAATTCCATTTTAATGTGTTAAAATAAGATTTTTATATATATTTATTAATTTATCAGCTCTTTTGTCATAAGTATAATTCTCCCTAACAAGCTTATACCCATTCTCAGCAATCTTTCCAGCTAGTTTTTTATCATTAACTAATAATTTTATAGATTCATATATCTTATCTGGCATTAACGGCTTTATGATTATTGCATGAACCTTATTTTTTAATATCCTGGAACAGCCAGTTTCACTGCTCATAATTATTGGCTTTCTCCTTGATAAGGCTTCTAAAAAAACATTTCCAAAGCCTTCTGCAACAGAAGTTAAGATAAATATATCGCACATATCATAATATTTAATTACATCCTTGTTTGTCATTGCTCCTGTAAATATAACATTTTCCCTTAAATTATATTCTTCAATCAATTTTACTATTTCTTCATATTCATCTCCATTGCTTCCAACAATGTAAAATTTGAATTTAATATTGTCTTTTTTCAGCAAGTTCAATGCTCGTATTATATCAGATACTCTTTTTCTTTTTATAGTTCTTGCTACAGTTAATATTTTTAATTCTTTATCAAATTTAAATTTCTTAACATTCTTCAGATATTCATCTCCCACAGATAATGGAATAATCACAGCTTCTCTTTTAATCTTCCACAGGTTATTCATAAAATCAGCTAAGTAAGGGCTTAAAGCAGTTAATTTATCAGCATTTTTTAAAATATACCTTACCATTGGCCTTAAAAACCAATGCCTGTACGCGCCATATTTATACTCTTTTGAATAGCAAACATCATTTCCTGGAATTGTTATGACACTTTTTTTTTTATACAACTTAGAATAAATTACTGCTGCCAATCCTGCAAATCCAGCCCATGTTCCATGCACAATATCTATTTTCCTTTTTTTATCAATCTCCTTTATTTTTTTGAACATCCTATAAACAAATAAAAAAGGATATAATCCCTTTTTCTTAACCCTGTAAACATTTACATTTTCAAAAATCTCAAAATCAGGCTCATTTTTAACTTTGCTCGTTATTACAGATACATCAACTCCTTTTTCAATTAGTTTTTTAGAATCATTATGAAGAGAGGTTCCTTTATGCAGCGCAAACTTATTATATTTTGCTTCAAATCTTGAAGGGTATGATTCTGTTAAATTGCAGACATGCATTTTAAAACCTTCCAAATCTGCTCATATAAAGAGCATAAATATCAAACTCAAAGCCAAATTTAAAAAACTTATATTTCCATCTTTTTTGCGCAGACCAGGTTAAAAATCTATAAGCAACTTCTTTAAAAAAAGGCAGTCTTTTATGCCTCTTGCTTACCCTGTCAAATTCAAAATCTGGCTTTAAAAATCGAAATCTTGATACCATCTGTACTGTCTTATACATCCTCCTATACCTAAAAGGTATATATGGATTATGGCTGGATTCTCCCATATTAAACCTGCCCCATTCTTCTAATGTCTCTGGTTTTTTTAAACCAAGCCTGACTACTTCTTCAAATAAATCTGTGCCAGGCCACGGGCTAAATATAAATATTCCTGTAATATCTAGTTTTGGATTTATTTTAAACAATTCATCAATAAATCTTAAGGTTTCAAAAACTTCTTCTTTTTTTTCTGTTAAATTTCCAATCATAAAACTCATTATCGGCAGGATATCATGTTTTTTGCATAATTCCAGGCTTTTAACAATATCTCCTACTCTAATGTCTTTTTTCATAAGGTCAAGTATTCTTTGATTTCCAGATTCAGCTCCAAATAAAACGCTTTTACAGCCGCTTTTTTTTAATAAAGAGACAAATTCATCATCATATCCTGCAAAATAATCCAGCCTTGATAATGTGCTCCAGCCAATATTAATCTTTTTTTTTATTTTTAACTCGCAGAACTTCCTGACTCTTTCTTTGCTGCAGAAGAAATTATTATCAACAAAGCTGATTAATTCAGGATTGTATTTTTTTACTATTTTTTCTATATCCTCGATAACTTTTTCAGCGCTTCTTGCGCGCCACTTTTCCTTTACACAGCAAAAAGAGCATCTATGCGGGCATCCCCTGGATGTGTTAATAGCAAAGTATTCTTTATAGTAATATTTATTTAAATCAAGCAATTCATATGGCGGCAGATCTAATTTATCTAAATCAAGATATTCTTTTATTGGATTATGGATTATTTTTTTATTATCCTTATAGACTATCCCATTAATCTTGCTTATATATTCTCCTTTTTCTATGGCTTTTACCAATTTATGAAATGTCAGTTCACCATCTCCTAAAACAATAATATCTACATATCTATTATTTATTGTGGACTCTGGAAGTATGCTTGGATGCACACCGCCCCAAATTAATTTAATCTTTGGATTTTTTTCCTTTATATACTTTGCAATCTTTAATCCATGCAATATCTGCTTGCCGGTTTGCGCGCTTATTCCAACGCATAAATACCTGTTATAATCTAATTTTTTGTAATCTTCTATTCTTTCATCCAATATCTTAACTTTATAGCCTTCCTTGACTAAAGGGCCCGCTATATATAATATTCCAAGAGGTATGTGTTTTTTTTCTTCATACCCTGGCTGCCCCGGGAATATTAAGAGTACTTCTTTCATTTTTATATAAAATTAATAAAGATTTATAAATATTCTTGAAATTAAGAGTAAGAAGAAGAAGAAGAAAAAAATTTTATTTTTTATTTTATTATTCCCTCCCTTTTTAATTATTAATTAATTTATAAATTAATAATCTTTATATAGATTTATTCAAATTTTAT
>Ga0209541_10007243_pt1 | contig 18714 bp, 17 predicted proteins | sample RifCSPlowO2_01_FD_184027 | JGI IMG/M metagenome (GOLD analysis project Ga0209541, IMG submission 184027) | Groundwater microbial communities from Rifle, Colorado - Rifle CSP2_plank lowO2_0.1 (SPAdes) (version 2) | ecosystem: Environmental > Aquatic > Deep subsurface > Groundwater | place... | reverse complement strand
ATTTAAATATACGGACGTTCTATCCATCGTATCTTTCAAAAAATTAAATTTTGGCAGGAATGAAGCCGGAATATCAACTGCGCTTACCTTTTTTAAGGCATCATTCGCCTGAGTCATCTGGCTTGCAGCATCAAGGATCGTGCCAGCCGTAGCAGATAAATTTATTATTCTGTCTGAATTGACGTTACCGGATAAGAGATTATTTATTGAAAAAGAAGAAAATTCTTTCTGCAATTGGACCATTGCGCGTCCCGACAAAGAGAGATGCAAAGCTGCTTCAAGCATATTATCTCCTGATCGAATCGGATTCGAAAAAGGTATTTGGGATACCAAAGACATTATTCCGGCACCAAAAACATTAAATTCATGCTGTGCTTTGGTCAATTTAAGATGCGCATTATCAAAATCTTTTTCCGCCTCCGTATAATTGCCTTCGGCGAGGGCCTTGGCCCCCCTTTCAAGATCGAACGCGGCATCGGTTCCTTGTTTTATCATCTGTTCTCTCATTACAAGCGTTCTCTCAACAAAAAAGAAGCTTGACGCGCTAAAAATAAAAAAGAACAACGGAATAATAAAAACTAAAGTCCATTTCAAAGAAATATTCTTCTTCTGGTAAAAAGAAAAGTGAAATAAAGGATAATTGCTTTCCGTATGAGGCATCAAACTTAACGGAGTTTTAGAAATTTGGTGGCTTCCGTTAATCTCATCCTCCCTTAATTTATATTCTTCAAGTATGCGTAATAATTCTTCCTTTGCCGGAAAGAATTCTTCCTCTTGTAAACGTTTTTTAATTTGTGGAGCCCAAAAAATCCCGTCCATCCCGTTAGAAGTCTGTATTAACTGATAATCGTTCGATAATCAAAGCTTGTACAGACTTTTTTTAATTATCCCGCCGTCCTTTGCATAAAAATTTATATCTAAATTTTTATGCTGAAGATTTCTAACGGGATCCATAAAGTTTTAATTATTGGCCGCTTGCGGCTTTACGCAAAATATTCAGCGTCTGCGCGGCAGACTTTTCCCACGAATAAAGACTTATAACCTTATCGGCTTCTTCCTTCTGCCTAACCTGCTCTTCTTCACTTTGAAGCACCCCCGCAATGACTTGGGCCATATTTGCGGGGTCCTGTGGATCAAAATAAGCTGCGGCTCCTTTCAATACTTCCGGAGTTGCGCCGCCACTGCTTGCAGCAACAAAAGAACCATATTTTATCGCCTCCAAACCCACCAAACCGAAACCCTCAACAAAAGAAGGTATAACAACTGCTGCGGAAGTCTTATACCAAAGAGGCAATTCATTATCCGGTATAAAGCCCGGCCTTACAATATCGTTTTCCAGTCCCAATCTTTCCCAGGTAGATCTAATTTCAGGATATCGAGGATCTTCTTCGCCTCCTAAAACCAATAAATATTTATCTCCGAACCTCTTTTTTATAAGCGCAAAGGCTTCAAGTAAACCGGTAATATTTTTATGCGGCCGCCAAACCCCGACAAAAAAAATAAACGGCTTAGTAATACCGCTTTTGATGCGATGAGCTAATAAAATATTCTCTGTAATATTTTTATCGTTTAAATCTGAAATTCCTTCGTAAATTACACTGATCTTATCCGAAGAACTTCTTCCAAAATTTTTAATTACCTGATCTCTAGTATATGAAGATACGGCAATAATATGTTGAGCGCGCTTTAAGGCAGAGGAGAATACGGTCCGAAATGCACGAGACCTTATTGAAGAAGCTTTCTGCAGATGCCCCGGAAAAAATAACGGGGTCACGTCATGAATTGTGGTGACAAATTTACCGCGCCATATCAGCGGGACATTAAAATGAGGAACAAAAAGAACATCTAAATTCTTATTTAAAAAATGTGCCGGCAGGGTTATTTGCTCACCAAAACTATACCATCGTTCATTAACCTTAACGGACCTGATATTTTTATAATGCGCGTATTTATCGAGATATTTTATATCGCGCATAAACAAAACAAAGTTGTTTTCCGGCGCCTGCTTAAAAAATTCTTCGCTGAGCGAAGAAACATACCGGCCAATTCCGGTTTGCTTATCTCCCCACATTCTGGCGTCGATGCCTATAGTAATATTTTTTTTCATGTAAAAATTATCAACAATAACTAAGAAGCAAATATTTTATTTCTTTTTAGGTCAACTTCTTGTTCAAGAATAGAATGTATCTGTCCGACAGCAATATTCCAATCGTATTCTTTCGCTTTACTTATACCTTTTTGCTTCAAGAAATTGCGCGCATTTTCATCTTTAAGCAATCGTCCCATAGTATCGGCTAAAGCCGAAATATTATATGGATCTACACTTAACGCGGCCTCGCCTACTATTTCCGGCAAAGAAGAACGGTTTGATACTATTGTTGGAATGCCTCTAGCCATTGCTTCAAGCGGCGGAAAACCAAAACCCTCAAAAAGACTTGGATAGACAAAGATTTCTGCCAAATCATAAACCAGAGGCTTGTCGTTCTCATCTATAAAATCAGTAAAAATTATTTCGCGCCTATAAGGTGATCTTTTTGCTGCAGCGACAGTATCGGAAGCCCTATGAGTCAAAGGGCCGGCTATAACCAAAGAAAGATTGCTTGATGATTTGGGGTCAGAATTTTTAAGAATTTCGAAAGCTTTGATCAAATTTACATAATTTTTCCTGGGTTCTATCACGCTTAACGCAAGAATAAAACGACCGGGTAATTTATATTTTGTTTTTATTTCCTCCCTTTCTCCTTCTTGTGCCGCTCTATCCATAAAAAACTGATCGATGCCGGAATGAACAACTTTAATTTTATTTTCAGGCGTCTTCCAAATATTCATCAAATCTTTTTTGGTGGCCATTGAAACCGTAATTATCCGGTCCGCTTTTTGAGTTTGTGCTTTTGGATCCATCAAACCGTGCCATAATTTATCCTGCCATGAAAATAGTTCCGGAAAGCGTACAAAAGATAAATCATGAATTATCAGAATGCGGGGACATGAAGCAGATAAAGCAGTCGACAAAAAATGAGGACTTAAAAAAACATCGATACCGCCCATAAGGCGGTCTATTAAGGGAGCTTTTAAAAACCTAAACGAAGGATCTAAAAAACGATTTGGTAAATTTATATGTTTTAAAACAAAATTTTTCCTGTCCTTCAATATTTTTTCTGCAACGGGCGAAGATTTTCCTGTCGAAAAAAGCTTGAATGTCGTATCCGGAAACGTTTTGCTTAAATAATCTATAAGATGAACGGTGTATCCTGCGATACCTCCGCTCTGTCTTGCAGATAAATGACGTATATCTATACCGACTATCACAGTTTTTCTGCTTTAAAATAATAACGGAACAAAATGAACATAATTGAAATCAAAAAACCTACTAGGGATCCGGCTATCGCCCTATTAACCACAGGCACTTGGCTGACGAGATTAAAATCAGAAACCTTAGCAGTAAAATTGGCATATTCTCCCGTCTCTTGGGCAAATAAAGTTATATCTTCGCTGATTTTTTCCTCAAGCAACTGACCATACTCATTTAAAACTGCTATGTCTCCGTTTATGATTATTTTATAATCTGCCGGCGTTAAACGCTGAATGCGCTTTATTTTTAAAGAATTATTCGAGATATTTTCCTGATCGTTATTTAAAACCGGATTAAGTAATATTTGTCCTAATCTTTCACCAAAAATTCTTGTTGTCTCTATTAAATAATAACCGTCATATTGATATGAAGGAACTGTATTTTCTTCATTTATTCCGTCATGAACCAAAGAAACTACGGCATACGCGGAAGGCTTATTAATGGAAAAACTAATCCATCCCAAAAACAAACCCAAAGATACGCAAAAAACTACAAAAAATTTATTCTTTAAAATAAGGTTGATCGCGGTTTTAAATTCAATCATATATAAAAATTATATTATTTTTAAATAAGCTGTTTATCAATAAAATTCTTTATTTTTTGGTTAAATATCGTGGTGTCAAAATTTCTTGCATGTTCTTTTATGTATTCTGTTGAAAAATCGTTATTATTAAATTTTTGCAAGGCTTTTTCCAAAGATTCAACCGTTTGCTCTTCAAAAAACATACCGGTCTTCCCGTCCTGTACTGTTTCAAGGGCTCCTCCTCCGCGCCATGCGATAACAGGACTTCCTGCAGCCATAGCTTCTACGGCAACCAAACCAAAATCCTCTTCTTGAGGGAAAATCATTGCCTGACACCTTGAATATTCTTCCCTTAATACCTCATCACTTACCGCCCCCAAAAACCTTATATTTGATGCGCCTTGAGCCAACTGTTTCAATTGTTTTTTTGCGGGACCATCCCCGACAATATGGAGATTAAAGCCTGCTCTACGCGCCGCTTCAATGCCCAGATCAAAACGTTTATATGCGATCAGGCGACCCGCCATAAGGAAAAAATCTTGTTCGTCTCGTTTGCCTTTTGAAAAATAATCTACTTTTACCGGAGGAAAAATAACTTCGGCATCGCGTCCATAATATTTACGTATCCGGTTTTGAACATGATATGAATTTGCAATAAAAGTATCCGGACGCAATGACGCAGAGTGGTCCCAAATCCTTAACCAATTCAAAAATATAGGGGCTAATTTTCTCATTATCAAAGGATATCCGCCAAATTCTTCAACATAGCGATGACTGTCGTCCCAAGCAAACCGGGTAGGAGTATGACAATAGCAAATATGCTTTGATTCCGGTCGGGTAATTATACCTTTTGCAAAACTAGCCGAATCAGAAATAACAACCTGATACGCCGACAGATCAAATTGTTCAACGGCAATCGGCATTAGTGGAGGAAATAAACGGTGATGTTTTTTGACAAATTCAAAATTTTGCAAAAAAGAAGTTACTATGCGCCGTTCTTTAAAAACGCCCTTGGTCCCCCGCTCATCATAAATCAAGGTAAAAATAGGAGCTTGTGGAAATATATCGCACAATGCTTCCAATACCCTTTCGGCACCGCCATATTGAGTTAAATAGTCGTGTACAAGAGCAACCCTCATATTTAAAATCAAAAATTAAAAATAAAATATTAAAATTTTGGTTCCCCGACGTACGTCGAGGTTCACTAATTTGCTTTTTTATATTTACATTTTATATTGACTTGTTTCTAACTTCTATGTCTTTTAAATAAAATAGAAAACGGTGTCTTCAAAAGAATTATCAAATCCAACCATAACGACCAATTCTCAATATAATGGAGATCCAATCTAAATTCATCTTCAAAATTTAAATCTGAACGGCCTGAAATCTGTCCCATTCCGGTAATCCCCGGTTTTAAAGCAAAAACTCTATGATATATTTTCTCATATTTTTCCACTTCTTTGGGTAAATGCGGACGTGGACCAACCAAACTTATATCTCCTTTTAATGAATTTAAAAATTGCGGCAGTTCATCTAAACTACTATTTTCAAGAAATCTTCCTAATTTTGTTCTTCGCGGATCGTTTAAAACCTTGGGAACGGGGCCTGATCTGGTATTGTACTTTTGTATAAGATCATTTTCTGCTTTCTCAGCCTCTACCGCGTTTGGATATCCTTCTCCCGTGCAATATTCCACCTTCATCGTTCTGAACTTGAACATTGTAAAATGCCCACTTGGTCCCACTCGCTTACTTTTATATAAAATAGGGCCCGGAGAATCATGTTTAATTGCCAACGCGATAGCCAACATCAAAGGAGCAAAAAATATAATTCCCAAAGTCGAGCCCACCATATCAGCTGCTCTTTTGACGATCTTTCCCCAACCTTCAAGCGGGGTTCGCCTTAACTCAACAAAAGGCACGTCTCCAATGACAGCAGTTTTTGAATTAACTGTCAGCGTTTGGAATAAATTAGGAACAAAAGAGAACAGCAGATGTCTCTCATTTGCAAATTCTATAAGCTCAAGTATCTTCTCTTTTGGATAATTTGTATCGGCCAACAAAATCTCATCTATGGGATTATCTGCAACAAGAGCCGATATTTCATTCTTATCCGGAACAAAAAGATGTTTAACAACACGCATGCCCAACGATCTATCTTCATTTAATATTTTTGCCAATCTTTCGCTGACGTGATCTTGTCCAATTAATAATATTTTTATTACCGGAAATCCTATTTTTGAACCCAATCTATCTATAAAAAAATTGACCGCGGACCTCTCAAGTAAAAGAAATGAAATCGCGAAAAACCACCATGCGATCACCAAAAACCTTGAATCAAAAAGCTCCTGCCTAATAAATATGGCAGAGGTTATTGCGGCAAAAGTTACAGAGGCGGCAAAGATAAGCTTAGTTACCGTCCCCAATAATTTAACTTCTTGCCTGACATTATATAAACCCAAAGAAGCTATAACCACCGTATTGAAAGCCGCTGCCAACAATACTAAATAAAAATATTCCGTAAAACTTAATTTAAAAATTACCGGCTTTAAAGACTGAATCATCGGATGAAACCTTAAAAGCCAGGCAACCACCCCGGCTAATGAGGCGGCAATAAAATCCAAAGGCACCAGAATTACCACAAACCACAGAGGCAAACGTTTAAACATATATATTTCAATAATAAGGCTTAAACCCTTATTTTGCAAAGATAAATTAGATATTTTTTCCGCCAGCCCGCCCCGCTTCGCTCAGCGAGGCCGGGGAGGCGAATCCGCCTTTAGCGGACAAGCAAAAAATGAAAAAGCTCTACTTTTCCACGAACGCATGAACAAAAAATGCGCGTTTTTTAAACGCGCACATTATTATTTATTCTTCGGAAGATTCAAGCCTGATCCGCGGATCAATCATAGTATAAATGATATCGGTCAGAATCTGAAAAACCAAGAAAAGTATAAGACTGAACTGCGCCAGAGCCATAATGATATCGTAGTCACGAGCATATACTGCCTCTAGCGAAAGAACGCCGATACCAGGAATCCCATAGAGCATCTCGATAAAGAACGAACCTTCGAATACTGAAACAAGAGATAGTCCAACGACAGTAATCATTGGCAGTAATGCATTACGCAAGGCGTGCTTTCCAATTACGCTCGTTTCGGTCAAGCCTTTCGAACGAGCTGTTCTAATATAATCCTGATCAAGGACTGCTAATAAAGTATTCCGCATTAAACGCGCTGGACCCGCCAAAGCCGGCAGAGTGAACACGAGCAAAGGAATGATTATTTTCAGTGAAAATATACCGTCCCAGCCCGATGCCGGAACCAGATGCAACTGAAGGACAAAAATGTAAAGCAGGATAGGAATACCCACAATAGAAGGTATCGAATGGAAGAAAAGACAGATGCTGATAAGGAAGGGGTCCTTCCATTTTCCATGATTTAGCGCCGCAATGATACCGATTAATCCTCCTAAAAGAAATATCATAAGCAAAGCCACAAATCCAAGTTGTGCGGAAACAGCAATACGCGGAAAAACAAGTTCAGCTACGGGAGTGCCGGGATACTTAGAGATACTTTCGCCAAGATCCCCGGTAAAAAATCCGGTCATATAGCTGATGTACTGTATCGGAATAGGTTCATCAAGTTTAAGTTGATGCCTTATCCGCTCAATAACTTCGGGATCGGCTCGCGGCCCCGCTCGTACCAAAATAGGATCACCCGGAGCATAACGCGTAAGCATGAACGTTCCGAAAGAAACGATAAAAAATATAGGCACCATCCACAATAAACGCCTGATAATATAGGTTCCCATACAGAACTCCTTGGTATAAAAGAACTTTAAATTAGATTTACTTTATAATTTTATGTTGATTTTGTCAATAAATTGACATAACCTTAAGAATAGTCTATTAGAATATTAAATTGAAGAACATTAAAAATGGGAGAGAGACGTGAAATTCTCACGCAAAATTGCCGCATCAACTATTACGCTTATCGTAATTATAGGTTTGGTCGCCGGAATAAGCGCGTTCTCATATAATAAACCGTATTCTTATGATTTCTCTGCGATTGAAACCGGAATTAATTCGATAACTACAGAAGAACTCCAGGAAACTATAGATTTTCTAGCAGCTCCCCAAAGAGAAGGGCGACGCAACGCGACTCCTGGAAGTTTTGAAGCTTCGAATTACATTGCAGATGCTCTTATTTCATATGGTTTCAAATCTTTTAACAAAAATTATTTTCAGGAATTCGATTTACGTGATGTGCAAAACCCCGATTTTCCGGTAGAAAGACTGCTGGCATGGGCTTTGAAAAATGAATATACCATCGATTCAAGAGCGCGGAATGTCGTCGGATATCTTGAAGGAACTACGAAGAAAAATGAACATATTGTAATAGGTGCCCACTACGACCACCTCGGTGTACAAAATGGCGAACTGTTCCCGGGAGCAGATGATAATGCGTCGGGCACAGCCGGAGTGCTGGAAATAGCTGAGGCTTTGGGAGAGCTTGCAAAACAAGGTATCCGGCCTGAGCGAAGCATCATAACGGTATTCTTTGACGCTGAAGAGTGGGGTTTGTGGGGTTCGCAATATTTTGCTGAAAATCCGCCCATTCCGTTTGAAAAAATAGTTAGTATGTTCAATCTTGATATGATAAGCCGGAATGCACAGGACGAAGTCTTGCTTATCGGCTCTCCGGACCTTACCGATTTTGCGAGTCGCAGTCCCACACTTTATCAAATGCTGAAGGCTGCGAACGCAGATATCGGAATGAAACTTATGATCCCGCCAGAAGAACTGCGCGAAGAACAGATTTTCTGGAGAAGCGACCAGGCTTCATTCTTCGTTCGAAGCCCCGAAAATAACAGAATTCCTGTCATTTTCCTGAATTCCGATGAACATACTGATTATCATCAACCGTCTGATACTGCAGATAAGACAGATGCGCTAAAAGCCAGAAATATCACCCGACTTGCATTTAAAACCCTGTGGCAGCTGTCCGATTTTGAAGGACTACCTATATATAATGAATGAAAAATCACCCGCCTTGTAAAAAGGCGGGTTTTTATTTTACAAATGTCCATCACGTATGATAAAGAGTACTTAGCACTTATACAAAGGAATAATCATGAAGCGCAAATTGTACAGATTCGCCGCTCTAACTACCGTAATCGTTCTGCTTACCACATTCATAAACACAGACTCTATCAATGCCCACATTAACAGTAAATATCCTTGGGTGCACGTTACCATACAAAAAGAAACGAACAGAACCGAATCCAAAGACTGGATAAAAGCATTAGATGAAGCGCTTGACACGCTGCCGTCACATATTGTTACAAGCATCAAATCCAAAAACGGTTTAAATATCACGCTCACAGTAGAATCCAATGAAAAATGGTCCGGTCAGGCTTACCCAGATTTAACGACGGGTATTTATTTTAATGAACAGCCTTCGCTAAAGAATTATCCTCTTGACTCGGAACCACCGATATTAAACGGATTCTCATATAATGAAAAATTCTATGTGGCGCTACATGAACTGGGTCACGTCTATTTCTTCCGTTCAGAAAAAAATACCCACGATTTTCAAACTTTTGAAAAAACAGTTTCGACAAAAAGTGCAGATGGAAAAATATCTTGGCTGGAAGAGCCGCCTACTATTTATCCTTTAAGCCGCAAGGTGAATCAGTTAGCCGAATCTGCCGCCGAAGCTTTCGCTCTTTTTGTGGTCTCGCCCGATATCCTAAAAGCATGCTACCCGCTGCATTATAATTTCATGCGCAAACTTTTCGACCGCGAATATACGGAAACTCCCAATTCTATAATTACCCGCATAAACTGCAAACAATAAAAAATCCCGCACATATTGTGCGGGTTTTATTTATTACGGAAGAAGTTCGTCCAACGCCCTAAAAAGAACCGGATCCCATTGTGTATTGTGAGCAAATGCTGCATAGTCATCGTCTGACCAAGTTACCAGAATGTCGGGCATTAAACCGCCCGTTTCCTTATATCCATCTCCATCGGTATCAATACGTTCAATAAAATCACCGTTTGGTGTTTTCCAAAGCCCAATCGCGATATAAAGTGCGCCGTATTTTCCATTACGCAATGGATAGGTCATGTTAACAGTACCTTTTCCACCAGTTGCACTTTCCCCGATAATAACAGCTCGGCCGTTATCACGAAGCGCGCCCGCGAAAACCTCTGAAGCGCTATAAGAGTTATCAACCGATCCTTGACGCTGCTGAGGATCACGTCCGACCAAAACTACGATAGGCACATCTGTCGCCAGATCATAATTCTGATACGTAAGAGCGGTCTCTCTACCTTCCTTATCCTCCTGGATAAGAATGGTTGCGCCGGCCGGAAGGAAATAATCAATAACCTCCAAAGTAGCCTGAACCAGACCACCCGGGTTGCCTCGCAAATCGATAATGATGCCGCGAGCATAGTTTTGGCGCGGAACACCTTGCAGGATTGCCGCGAAATCACGGGGTACCTGTTCACTGAATTCATTCATCTTGATGTAAAGTACACCTTGAACGAAATTACCGTCCTGATCACGTATAGGACAATCAAACGGCAAATCTATAGTACTATTGCCTCGCTCATCAGGAAGCGGAGCTCCCGGACAAGATGAAACTACGTTCTGCCGAATCTGACCGCGCACAACGGGCATATTTTCCACAGCGCCATTCATGTGGCGAACGGTGATAACAACCGTAGTACCGGCTTCTCCTCTGATCTTCTGCGTAAGCTGGAAACGGCTGCACCCTTCAATGGATTTACCGTCCACTTTAATAAGCACATCACCGGACTTCAAACCAGCTTTTTCTGCAGGAGAGCCGGCAAAAACTGTTGCGATAATAGTTTCATTATTCTCGTCGCGAGTAGAAACACCGATACCTTCGTACTTACCGCTGGAATCAGATGCGCCAGAATTATAAAGATCTGCATTATAATAACTGGCGAAAGGATCGCCGATAGCTTTAATAATGCCGTTCACAGCGCTTTCAAAAAGATCCTGACGCCGTTGAGGATTCTGCAAAACACTGTAAGCAGGATCCTGAACCATGCGCTCATAAACTTTCTGGATAACGCCAAAATCGACCTGACCCGCAGCTATCTGCTGGTCAACCATATCGGTTGCCCAATCAGGAATACTCTTTTCGTTAACACCAACGAAACCAAAAATAGTTTTGAGGGCGCCGCGCAAAAGAATATCCGGCTTAGCAACTTTCGACTGGTAAACGGATTGCTGACGGAACACCGTGTATACATCGTTCAATACCGTAAAATCAACTTCGGGTGGAGTGGCTTGCGGACAAAGTGCGCTACTGTCGGATCCATCCGAAGATAGGCCGCTATTTTTATAAGCAGAAAAACCTACGACACCAACCAAAACAACCGCAAGAACAGCAACGAAAAACTTAGGAGAAACCTTGTGCAACATTCTATTCAATCTCCTTATTTGTCAAAAACCAACGATTTGCAATGAGCATATAATATAACAATAAATATGTCAACTTGCCTGCTGAAAAAATAAAAACCTCTTGTTTTTTAACAAGAGGTTAACTCAACAAAATTAATCGCCAAGTTTAATAAAATCAAGATACTGACCGATCGCATCCGCAGTAGTAACAATTACGCCCTGCTCTGAAGCAGCGGTAGCTATGCCGACGAATTCCGGCACGCCGTCACGCAGAGCAAAAATAGGCTGTCCCACCGCAACATCCACAGCGATAATCGCCAGAGTGCCTTTGATGGCATAAACCACAGAACCACGGAGTGGTGCCGGGGTCAAAACAGTATTTTGGATCAGTATATCGCTAGGAACTGCAAGAAGAGCGTTTCCACCAGTAAGGTCATCCGGACGGACAAGCGCAAGAGGCGGAACATCCAGCTTAGGAGTATCGTTTGTATCTTCTGCTGGACGCTCGAAAGCAACAATCTGATACTTTGAGCTCGGCGCTTCAATGCCCACAAGAGTTTCGGTCTTCATATCCCGATCGTATTCACTTGAAACCATAAGCGTGCCGACTAGCACATAACCCGCAGGAGGCAAAACCTCAGACGTTACCATTACGTACTTATCAGATACGACCACGCCTGGTACAGAAAAAGAACCCAAAATAGTCTTGGGATCCGCTGCAGCAGCATAAAAGATAGCAACGGTACGGACGCTTTCGTGTACCTTAAAATAAGTGTCATCTGCAGTAGCATTCAACAAAGAAAAATCCTGATCAAGATAACCGTCAGCCAGAATATCCTGAGCTGTATATGTATGCGTATGCATAAATGCCTGCAAGTTCGCGCTCACTGCCAGCGAAAGAGAAAGCAAAATTGCGAACCCCACAAAAAAAGTTTTCGGTTTAGGCAATCGCAATAATTTTCTGCTTCGTGTAATAGATGGAACAGGCGGTTCTTCAGGCGAAATTTCGTTAGGAGATTCCCCTACTGATTGGTCTTCCATTTTTTTCTCTCCTTCCCTGGCGGGATTATTTTTATTTGTAAAAGACTAGACTAATGAGACGGGTAAGCAAATCAAACTGTATAAGAAAAGCAAAAATTATAAGTATTACACCGGAGATTTTCTTCACCACAGGCAAATAACGACTCACTCGTTTAAGAGCCATAACGCGATCAAAGAACAACGCGACTACAAGAAACGGAATCCCCAACCCCGCACTATAGACTCCCAGCAAAAGAGTGCTCATTTGCCAGTCATCAAACGTAAATGCAAGAGTAAGAATATATCCTAAGAAAAGTCCCGCACATGGCGACCACGCGAAAGCAAAGATGACGCCTACGATAAACGAAACCAACAACGGAGCTTTTATGCGTGAGGGTACTTGAAGCATCTTACTTGCCCAAGGAGGCGAGAAATTAAAAATTTCAAGCATGCTCAGGCCGAGCAAAATAAGAATGATAAAAGAAACAAAACGGATATTTCCAAGATACGGAGCAAGCGCGCTTCCCAACAAGCCAACGCCTACACCAAAAAATGTAAAAACGATGGCAAATCCTGCGACAAAAGCGCAAGCATTCAGGAAAATACGCAAACGTCCAGCGCCACTTGTACTGCCTAAATACATCAGGTATACGGGCACAAGCGGCAAGTGACACGGTGAAAAAAATGACAGTAGGCCGGCGACAAATGCTCCGCCAATAAAAATGTCAGCATCCACGGATCATTGCCCTCGTAACTTCTTTTCCGGAAGCAAATGCGTCCATAAGCGAAACGCATCCTGAACTCATCCAATCACGAGCTCCGATAATTATTCCTTGTATAATACCGTCTGAACTTACTAGAAAAGTCTGAGGAATACCCCTGACACGATACGCATCATTAGCATTATTATATGCATCAATCAGTAATGTATAGGAAAAATTGTGTTCTTCACTAAAGAATGCGCGAGCACTAGCTTCGTTATCCTGTACATTGACTGCCAGCATATACATGCGCCCGCGATAAGTCTGATGAATCTTTTCCATTGAGGGCATTTCCACGCGGCATGCCGGACACCAAGATGCCCAGAAGTTAACGAATGCGGGCTTTCCCCGATAATCCGACAGCTTTATTAGCTTGCCGTCCGCGGTGCAAACGATAAATTCAGGGGCAGATTCTCCTATACGAATAGAAGAATTTTCAGACGGAAATACCTGATCCTTTGGACAAATTGATGTACCTGAGGGTTCACCGCCTGAAAAATTCAGAACGGTAACGAGCCCGCCAACAACAATCGTTACAACAACAGCAACAATTACCAGTCGCTTCATGTTCATATTTAATATCTCCTTTTCAAGGGACTCTTTTTATTAGTTTTCTTTTACATGTAATACATGAAAAAGTCAACTGAATTATATAAAAAAGAAAACCGCCGTTTTTAGAAACGGCGGATTATTTATAAAAATTAGTTTACTTCAATGAACCTATAGAAGGGTTCGCCCAACAAAGAAGGAACGTATCCCTTCACGTAGGGTTTAACAACCAAAAGTGTCTTACCGTGCAAGAATGGCAGCCATGGCGCTTCGTTCAAAATAATTGTTTCGGCCTGCTGATACAGTTGGGCTCTCGTTTGCGGATCGCTTTCAACTCGCGCGCGATCAAGCAATGCATCAACTTCCGCATTACTGTACTGAGTTTCATTATTCGCCACTGAATTGGCGGAATGGAACTTAAGATCAAGGAAGTCTGCCGGGTCAGGATAGTCAGCAACCCAACCCAATGAGAACATCTGGTATTTCCCGCGCTTAAGATTATCGAAGAAAGCCGTTGATTCGACCTGTTCGATCTTAACGTTAAGCGAAAGCTCTTTTCTCCACATCTCAATCATGGCTTCAATTACCGGACCGGCTGTTGCGCCCTGCCCAGAAACAGTCAAAACGATCGTCGGCATATTGACCGCATATTTAGATTTAGCTAAAAGATCACGCGCCTTTTGGGCATCATAGGTCAACTTAGACTGAATCGGAGTATATCCAAGCATGCCTGGAGGTACGATACTATGTGCAGGAGCAATCATATCCTTAAGAACCACTCGAGCAATCGTATCAATATCAATAGCCTGAGTCATGGCCTGACGAACAAGAATATCGTCAAAGGGCGGCTTAGACATATTGAACCCGATGTAAGAAGTCGAAAGAGACGGAGCTTCAACAACCTCGCGGCTTAACGGATCGTTGGGATCACGAACGCGATCAACGTCGGCAATGCCAACACCGGAAACATCAGTTTCCCCATTCTCATAAGCAGTAAGGATTGAACCACCGCTAAGATTAAATTCGATACGCGTAAGTTTAGGCGCACCAAGATGGTAATCCTGATTGCCGACTAGAACCAACTGCCTGCCCTGCTGGTAAATTTCCAGCTTGAAAGGACCGGTGCCGTTGGGAAGTCTTGTCCACGTGCGCGGATTGGATTCGATCTGTTCACGATCTACAACCATCGCGGTCGGATAAGTTAACTTCCAAAGGAAGTCGACTGTCGGACCATTAATGGTAATGCTGATGGTAAAGTCGTCGATGACTTTAACGCCCTCAACCGTACGAGTACGTCCGCGGAGCTTATCCCTTACGCCGACAATATCCGAAAGATAAAGTTCAGCAGCAGTGGAAAGGGTTTCGGGTGCTGTAGCTCTTTCGAGAGAATACTTCACATCCTGAGCGTTAACTTGTCTTCCCAGATGGAAAAAGATGTCTTGCCTAAGTTCAAAAATATAAGTAATTGTACCATCCGGATTGCTGATAGGATCCGGAATAGCAACCGCAATGTCCGGAGCTATTGCCAATCCTTTGACTTTGGTCTTGGTACCGTCAGGCAGAGTGAACTCAACATCCTGATCGGATGGAACCATGGTCAGAAGTCCGTCGAAAATATTAGAAACATAAAGATGCGAACCGGCATCGGTAACCAACGCCGGATCAAGAGTTAAAGGATCTGGCCCTGGAGTTCGTAATACTCCCGGAGTGTGCCCCTGCTGAGAGACATTATTGGGAGTAGTTGAGCCGCAAGCGGCTCCTACTATAGTTACTACGGTTAAAAAGCAAAGTAAACGCATTCGACCTTTCATTGTCGTGTCTCCTTTCTTCTGTGTATTCTTTTTTGTTTTAACCATTACGATCTATTCTTTAAAGTTAGATCGGAAGAAAGCGCATCGCCGATAAGATTCCAACAGAACACGAACAGCATGATCACCATGCTGGGAATTAGCATTAAGTGCGGTGTGACCTGCAAAGAACGGATAGAACCCGCATCGTACAACATGGCGCCAAAAGACGGCGTGGGCGGCTGAATGCCTAACCCAAGATATGTAAGCGCTATCTCTGAGAATACGATACCGCCCAATCCGGCAGACATACCAACGACAACAAGATAAAGGATATTTGGAAAAATATGCCTGATAATTATACGAAAGTCTGTTGCCCCCACAGCGCGCGCCGCTTCTATAAAGTCGGCATTCTTCAGAGACAATGTCTGTGAGCGAATTATGCGCGCGGTCCCATACCAGGAAAACGGGATCAAAACGATGAAGATAAGCAGAAAATCAACGAAACCTTGCACTGTAACCAGCCATGCCAGAACGGACAAAATCAACATGCTCACAGCCACAAAAGCTGCGAGAGCCATTAATTTGCCGCGTTCGAGTCGACGAGCTACAAACAACAAGCAAAGGGCGATCGCGAAAATAGCCAAAAATATACTAAGGCCTCCGCTTGATGCCCAAACCACCGACGGAGAATTAATCAACTCATCCATCGCAGATTCATATTGCGGTCGTATTGTTGCTGAAATCAGAATCATAAACAGCAAGCCCGGAAGCATTGCCGTTATCTCTCCTATACGGTTAATAATCATATCGGTCTTTCCGCCTTTATAACCCGCCAACATGCCCAAAAAAACGGCAAGCATCCCGGCTCCGGTAAAGAACGTGGCAATGGTTATGCCAATATCGTTCCGTAGAGCAAAAAGAGTCCGTGAAAACATATCGCGACCAAGCCTATCGGTGCCAAAAATATGTTCGGCTGAAGGCAATTTATTTACATTTGTCAGATCCTGAGCGAGTGGATCATATGGAGCAATAACTGAGGCGAAAATTCCAAAAAAATACAAAACCGTCAGAATAAACAATGCTACGGTCGCGATACGATGACGTAAACACCATCGCTTTATTTTGAATAACCGCGAACGTTCTTGTCGCGTGTCAAAATATTCTTCGTCTCCAGATTCTTTCAAGCGTTTTGCAATATAATCTTCGACGTTATGTGTGCCCATAATCACCCTTACTTTTTCAATGTGCCGATAATTGTTCCTACCTTATCACTAATATTTTAATTTTGTCAATCCCGCCGTCTTTATGCCGCATACATTTTAAAGAACTTAATAATCTGCTTTATATTGATGCTGTAACACTCCAAAACGTATAACTTATTAAACAAAACCTGGCGCGGTCCGGAAAGAAAATGTATTATTTTTTGATCTTACCCAGCGAGAAAAATAGTTTAAAAATCAAAATCCCGCTCTTAATTGAGCGGGATATTGAAAAATATTTGAGCGCGTCTGTAAGCCGAATTCTGTCTTTGTGCTTTTTAAAAACACAGAGGCTATCATCTATCTTGTCACATTCATTGCTGAATGCGATCTTTGCAGCACTCCACCGCTGCTCCGCAGCGGAAATCCGAAGCACGAAATCCTAAATCCGAAACAAATATTTCGTATTTCGATATTCGAATTTCGAGTTTCCGATGCGAAGCATCGGTAGCACGGCCTTGCACCAAGAAGGGTTTTTCTCTTCTAACAATCGCTAGTTAGAACTGTGAGCTCTTACCTCACTCTTTTCACCCTTACCCAATCCTAATTTAAAAATTAAAATTGGGCGGTATTGTTTCTGTGACACCTCCGACGCTTCGGTCGGAGCTCCGACTTTACGTCGGAGTATCCGTCTCAGTTCCATTTCTAGAACCGAGCGTGGGTGTTACCCACTTCTTGCTTCCCAACCCCAATTTTGCATCCACCCATTATAAACTTCAGAAATATTTATCTATAACTATTTTAATCTTTTCAGGTAATTATGGTTAGCTGCAAAATTGGAGCCGGGGGTGTTCGGACTTTCCTCGCTATTGCGTAATAGCCCAACGCACTCTATTAAATAATATGCTATTTTTTAATTTTTGTCAATCCCAAAAATAAAAAGCCTCGTTTTCACAAGGCTTTAAAAATTATTTTTGTTAAGCGGCCTGCGTTGAGCCTGCAACAGAACGATTGTTCTGCGAGGAAGTTCTTACTTGCTTCTTGGGCTTTTCTTTCCTTACCTTCTCGGTGTAAGAACTGCCCTTACAGCAAGAAGCTGAACAACCGCACTTGGGTCCGCCAATAGCTTCTTTAGTAGAACTCATACTTCAACTACTCCTTCTATGGCTTCGACTGCTGAGGCTACCTTATCGTTGGGTCCGAGAACTAGATGTCTTCGCTTTCCTTGTACAAATTCTCTTGCGGCTCGTTCTTCCTTATCGTTTTCGATATAGGCGACGATGGCCAAACGAGGTTTAGTATTATTACCGCTACGCACTTTGCTGATAGCAACTTGCATCTTAATCCTCCTTTTTATTTAAGGTGCGTAATTTTTTAAATTATATATTAAAAAGTATTAATTGTCAACCCTCACACCATTTTTGCGGCAAGAATATTCGCAGACACCAACCTTTTAACGTTGTTGATAATAAAAAGTTTTAGAGCGTTATAACGCTCTAAAACTGATAACTTATCCTGCAAAAACTGGTGTGGGGTCAACCCTCACACCATTTTTGCGGCAAGAATATTCGCAGATACTAATTTTTAACCTTTATCTCCATCAAAAGAATTTTCCCTGTGTGTCTTCCTCGTCTAAAGCTGCGTTCACCATATGATCCGCTTTTTTATTTTGTTCTCTGGGAACGTGGACAAAAACTATATCTTTAAAATCCTGTTTGCTATTCCAAATTTCAATGAAAAGAGGTATCAAAGTTTCTTCCTTAATTTTATATTCTCCTCTTACTTGCTTCATTAAAAGTTCCGAATCCGCCCTAACCTCGACAACCGAATTTTCGGCTTTATCGCTGCCGATCAACGCCTTTAATTTCTTGAGTGCGGCAACTAAAGCTTTATATTCAGCCACATTATTTGTGGTTTCTCCGATAACTTCACCGTGCTCTTTGAGAAGACGTTCTTTAGAGTCTTGAATAACAAAACCTATTGCGGCAGGGCCGGGATTGCCACGGGAACCGCCATCGGTATAAATAATAAAATCACTCATAATTATATATATTTTCTGAATATTCGTCTTTTATG
>Ga0209541_10007242_pt1 | contig 18717 bp, 11 predicted proteins | sample RifCSPlowO2_01_FD_184027 | JGI IMG/M metagenome (GOLD analysis project Ga0209541, IMG submission 184027) | Groundwater microbial communities from Rifle, Colorado - Rifle CSP2_plank lowO2_0.1 (SPAdes) (version 2) | ecosystem: Environmental > Aquatic > Deep subsurface > Groundwater | place... | reverse complement strand
TGCCCCCGGATCCCCCTTGAACCTTAAATTTGGAGGGCCTAGAGGTTAAGAATGAAGGTCGAGCCCCTTAAAAACAGGGGCATCTCTTGACACCTGGGCTAGCTTGCTTAAGATAGTATAAGGTTTTAGTCGTAATAATCAGGTCGATACGGCTAAAAGATTTGTGGATAAATATCCACGAAGAAAATTAAGGTCGAATGAGATTGCCTAATCGTCTCTGCCTAAAGGCAGGACTCCAATTAGCCAATCTCAGAGATTAAAAAATAAACTTAAAAATGAGTAAAAAATTACAGAAAACGATTTCAGTTTTTACCTCTATTACAACTATTGTTTGGCTTTCAGGTGTTGCTATGTTGGTTCCAATAAGCGTGGGCGCGACAACCATTGTTGACGGCGATCTAATTCGCAACCCCAGCGCCGCAGGCCTGGCTCAATTTGACATTTATATCGTCAAATTAGTCGGTGATAAAAAGTTTAAGCGGCTTATTCTAAATCCGGAAGTTTTTGAGAGTTACGGACATCTTGACAAGAACGGCGACGGGGACAAGGGCTGGAATGATGTACAAGACACTGACCAAGCCACGATGGACGCTTATACCACTTCTAATTTGGTCCGGGTAATCAATGACACCAAAGTTTATAAGCTCACTGCTGACGGCGATACCGGTACCAAGCAGTGGTTAAATATGACCGCTGACGAATTTGTTTCAGAGGAGTATGACGCGGATTCCATTTATACCATCAACAGCACCGATGGCGGCAACTATACTGGCGGTAGCGATGTAACCGTTGGAGGAGATGAAGCGGCCGGAACAGGCACTTTAGCCGTGACTTTAGCGGCTGACACGCCAGCGGCCGGAATTGCGGTTAAGAACGCGGCCAGAGTGTCGTTTACTAAGATTAACTTAACGGCCAGCGGAGGCGATGTGACAATTGATTCTTTGGTGGTTGAAAGAACCGGCGGCGCGGCTCAAGACGGCTCTTTTGCCGGTATAGACGTAATTGACGGCGATACTAATCTGCCCATTAACCTGACCAGCAAGACCTTTAACTCCCTTCACCAAGCTTCTTTTAATGACGATATTAAGATAGAAAGCGGCAAGACCAAGTCAATTACCATAGCCGGCAATATGGCCAGCAGTTTAACCAACTATGCCGGCGAAGTGCCGTCTTTGACTTTAGCCAGTATGGCGCTTAAGGGCGAGGCCACATTAAACGCCACTTTGCCAATCACCGGTAATTCAATGACCATTAACAGCACGATTACCATTGGCAGCGCCACATTCCAGAGAGGCTCTTATACCAATGCTTCTTCCACAAGCATCCAAGTCGGCAAAACCGATTATACTTTTTTCTCTTTGCAGCTTCAGGCCGGTTCAGTGGAAAAGGTTCAATTAAGCCAGATTAAGGTCTATCAGGAAGGCAGCGCCGGTTTAGGCACTGATTTAATCAATCTTGAACTTTTGCAAGATACCACTAAAATTGCCGACGGCGTTGTGCAAAGCGGCGCTAAATATGTTAATTTCAGCTTTGACCCGATCACCGTTGATAAAGGCAAAATTATTCAGTTCCAAGTTAGGGCTGATGTGGACAGCGGTTCAGCCAGAACCGTTAAATTAGGCATCTACAAAAACACTGACATTTTGGTTAAGGGTTTGACTTATAATTATAACATTACGCCGACTTACAGCGGCACCGGCGCGGGCGGCAGCAGTCCGTACTTAAGCGATAATGAATTTACGATTTCTAACGGCACAATGACTGTGACCAGAAGCAATGCGGTTGGCGCCACTAATATTGCCGTGGCCAATGACCAGTATTTAGGCGCTTTTGAATTTGAAGTAAAAGGCGAAACCATTGATGTTACGGCTTTGACTTTAACCATAACTTCTTCCACCGGCAGCGCCGTGGGAACGAGCGCGCTTTTGGGCGTAGAATTAGTTGACCCGAACGGCAATGTGGTTATGGGCCCGACTGACCCAACTTCTCAAGGCACTTCAGTGGCCTGGACCGATACCCATACTTTCCCGGTTGGCAAAAATATTTATAAGGTGAGAGGCGATCTGCAGACCAGCGCTTCATGGGATAGCGATAACACTGTTTATGTCAGCTTTACGCCTTCAGCTATGACCGCCAGAGGCGTGACCACAGGAAATACCATTACTCCGTCGCCAAGTTCATCGGTCTCCGGCAATACCCAGACAGTTAAAGCCGGCTCTTTGACCGTAACCAGAAATACCATTCCGGCTGACGCCAATATCATTGTCAATCAGAAAAAAGTGGTTTTGTCCAGTTGGAGCTTTGACGCCAGCGCTTCCGGCGAAGACATCAGAGTGACTTCTGTTCTTTGGGCTGGCCGAGGCCAATCCGCCACCAACACCGATGCTTTGACTATGTTTATTGACGAGAACAAGAACGGCGCTTGGGACGATACTGACGATGTGCTTTCACCGGTCAGTGACAATATTACCTCACAGCCGGCCACCACTACTTTTGCCTTGGATAAGGCTATTATCATTAAGAAAGGCACGGCCACTCATGTGGCTTTAAGAGGCGATAAAGATTCCATTAGTTCCAATGCCACCGAGAATTGGGGGCTCAATGATTCAACCCTTTCTATGGTGACTTATGGCGTCTCAACCGGCAATCAAGTGGCTGAAACCCTGACCGCTGACCATGGTCCGACTTTAACTTCAGCGGTTAATGGAACTTTGACCATTGAGACCAAGAGCAATCCGGATTCGGTGATTATGGTGGCTGGTTCAACCGGCAATGTCTTTACTAATGTTCAGTTAACTGCCCAAGACGAACAATTGGACTTAGACCAGATAATTGTTTATGTGACTGACGGCAGTTACGCGTTTAGCGCCGCAGCCGGCAATTATCAGGATGTGACTAAAGTTTCGCTTTATGTCGGGACAACCAAGTTAGGAGAAGCGGCCATTCCTTCAACCGGCAAGTACACCTTTGATTTTGACAAAGGCACTTTGCTTATTGAAAAAGGCGCGACCAAAGCCAAGACGATTATCGTTAAAGCGGATATGAGCACGGTTGACCCGAATACCGACAACGCGCCGGGCACTAACTCGGCTGACCTAAAGATCGGTCTTGGCGGAGAAAACAGCGTTAAGACCACCGGCAAACAATCTAATACCGAGATTACCGGTTCAAGCTACGAGACTTATCGCAGTTCAACCAGTTCAGCGATGGTTCTAAGAACCAGCAAGCCGACTGTTACTTTGCCGACTTCCAGCAATACTTTGGGCGCGGCCACCAGCTTGTCCAACGGCAATGTTCCGATTTTCGCCTTTAAGGTGACCGCGGACGCTTCGGGCGGCGATGTCCTGCTTTATCGGACGACCTTTGTTGTTGCTTCTTCCGGTTCGGGCATGACCATTACCAATGTCAGAATTGACGACCAGAACGGCAATACCATTAAGGCGGCGGCCAATCCGACTGCCTACGGAATGGATGCTGGCGAGGAGTACTATTACACCGCTACCTTTAATAACCCTGATTTTGCGGTTGACGATACTACTGAATCAATTAGCGTGTCGGCCGGCGAAAGCAGAACCTTTACGGTTTACGCGACTATGGCCGGAGTTTCCACCGGCGAGAATGTGACCACTTTCTTGGTCGGCGACTTTGCCACCACCTCTTCTCATGTCAATACTGATAATGACGCTAAAAACTTTTATCCGGCGCCGACCGGAGACCTGGCCACAGTCAGAAGTAACTTTGTCTGGTCAGACAACTACAAGCAGAAGAGCATTTCCGGCGAAGCTGGCAATAACGCGACTACGGCAAAACAATGGTATAACGGCCATTTGGTTCCTGGTTTAGGCAATAAAGTTTCCACCACGCCGTATGTAATCGGTATGTAAGGAAAGAAAATTTACTGAATTGAAAAAGACCGCCGGGTCCTTGCCGGCGGTCTTTTAATTGTTTGTCCAAAAATTCAAGCCAAAGGCGAAGAATTTTTGGTTAACAAATTCTTTACCAAATCAAAGATTTGGAAGAAATCGGAATTATCCACAGCCCCCCCTATTTTTCTTACTTGACAGCTTATGGTATAATTTAAACGCTTGTGGATAACTTCCATTGTTGTCAAAATTTTCAAATCGCTTTAGCGACGCCGAAAATTTTGCAACAACAATGAGAACCCAGCCCCCAATTTGCTGGACAAATGTTAAGCGAAACAGTCTTTCAGACTGTTTCGCGAGAGCAATCCAGATATAATTCTCAATAGAATATCAATCTTTCTTTGTTAAGCAAATTGGGGGCTGGGTTAAGCATTTGTTAGCCACTCGGACTTTGTCCTCGTGGACAAATACTTAAAGGTCGAACATTTCTCTTATAACTTAAAACTTATAACCTATAACTCAATAATACTTTCAAGTTTTAAGTTTCAAGTTTTAAGTTTCAATATCTAATTTTATGAAAAATCTGTTAAAAAACCACCGATTTTTGGCTGGCTTTTTTAGCGTTGTTATTTCTGTTTTTTTAGTGGGTGTTGTTGTCTACGGCGCCACGACCATCGGAACTAATATCAATACCGGCGGCACCGTGACAATGGAGAGCGCTTCTTCCACCAATGATTTTTGGCTGGGCAATGTGATTGCCGACGACGATGACTATCTTTATATGGATGCGTCAGGTTCGCAGTATCTAATGTGGGACGATAATCCGGGCCTGTTCCAATTATCCAGCGGTTTGAAGATTATCGGCAATGCCACCACGACCGGGAATATGCTCGTGGGCACAGCCAGCTGGGGAGGTTCGTCAGCCACTTCTACTTTTATTGTTTCCGGAAGCGCCCTATTTACCACCAAAGCGAGCTCTTCGGACGCCTTTGCGGTTGGCCGGGGCACCATTAACAACCCTGATATGTCTGGCGGAGATTTATACGTTAGTGATGATTTGGAAGTAGACGGAAGCATTTGGTTTAGTTCAGGCACCACCACGGATTCTTTTGCGATTGGCGGTTACGCGTCTTCAACCGGCGCCCTTAATACCCAAAGCAATTTTCATGCGGGCGGCAACGCTACGATTGACGGAACTTTTATCTCATTAGGCGCGGCCACCACCACTAAATCCCATTACATCGGCGGCACTGCTTCTACCACCGAGTTATTCGTCCAGGGCGCCGGACACATCGGAGGCAATCTCACCATAGACGGCAGCGCCACCACCACTAAATCTCACTATATCGGCGGCACGGCCTCAACCACGGAATTGTTTGTTCAGGGAGCCGGCCATATTGGCGGAAATGCCGATGTGGATGGAACCTTTACTATTGGTACCAGCACTAACGCTATCACTAACTTACATTTCGGCCGCTGCACTGTTGATTTTAGCAGCGCGGCTTTAATCGCCGATATAGCCAGCACAACCATTTGTTCGGCTCCCGGAGCTCGGGGAACTGATACTGTGATGATAACTCCATTACAGCGATTAAAAACGGGCTTGGTCTTTATGGACGCTTCAGCCACGACTGACCAGATTATTGTTAGAGTTTGGAATGCCAGCAGTTCAGCTATTACTGGCGAGGCAAATCTTTGGTCCTGGATGGCGATTCACTAGAAGGATTAGAGAGCTTGGGGATTAAATCCCCAAAGTCCTTAGGGATTTAGTCCCCAAATTAGTTTATAAATTCTATGAGAAAAATTCTTATTCTGATTTTAGCTTTACTGCTTTTACCGGTTTTAGCTTTGGCGGCTAATGATTTGACTTTCAGCACCGATACCAGTTTGGAAGTGGGTAGTTATACTTTAACTATTTTAAACGGCGCCACTGTTGATGAAATGACAATAGGAACGGCCAGCGTTACTTTTACTCTTTCAGCCAATTCCGGCTTGACTTTAAGGTCTAATGACCGGGTTAATCTGACCAATAATTTGAACTTGGATATTTCATGCGGCGACGCTTATTCGCAGATAAATATCTCCGGCAATAGTTTGGGTTCAACTTTAACTATTACTCCGTCAGGCACTTGTACCAGCACTAGCGGCGGCGGAGGCGGCGGCGGAGGCGGCGGCGGAGGAGCCGCTACTCCAACTATCACGACGGTGCCGACTACTACCACTGGCCAGGTAACTGCCACTGCTTCAGGGGGCGGAAAAACAACTTTAACCACCGATGAAAGCACCAAGGCCGTTGTAGAATTACCGGCCAACGCCGTGAGCGCTTCTACGGTTGTTAAAGTAGATAAGACAGCCAAAGCAGCAGTTACTGGTTCGCGAGCCCTGCCTTCTGGCCGGAGCGTGGTCGGAAGCTATGTTTATGATTTTACAGCCACGGCTGATAATAAAACAGTCAGCAGTTTCAGTAAGACCCTCACCTTGACCTTTACTTATACTGACGCTCAAATCAGCGGCTTGGATGAATCAGGCCTTCTTGTTTATTACTGGAAAGAAAGCGTTTCTCAATGGACAGCTTTGCCAACTACGGTTAATGCCGTGACCAATACCTTAACCGCGACGACCAATCACTTTACTTATTTTAGTATTTTGGGCCGGAGCGCCGAGGCCGGGGCTGAAGAACCCGCTGTTGAAACTGAAACGCCAACCACCGAAGAAACCACCCCCTCAACAACTGAAATAACAATTGCTGACGGCGATTTAATCAGAAATCCCAACGCTTCTGGTTTGGCTCAATTTGATGTCTATATTGTCAAGCTCGTCGGAACTAAAAAGTTTAAACGTCTGATTCTCTCTCCCCATGTCTTTAACAGCTACGGTCATTTAAGCTGGAGTAATATAAAAGATGTCAGCCAGTCAAAAATAGATGAATACACCGTTTCGGATTTAGTCAGGGCCCAAAACGACACCAAGGTCTATAAATTAACCCCAGCTGGCGACACCGGCCAAAAACAATGGCTCAATATGACCGCTGTTCAGTTTATCAGCCAGAACTATGACGCTGACTCAATCTATACCATCAATAACACTGACCGAGACGCTTACGAGACCGGGGCAGAATTGATTTTTTATTAAAAAGAGAGTAATGTTTTTAAAGTACCTTGAGTTGCGAAATAAGTAAATTTTTATTCACTGAGCTTGTCGAAGTGATAAAAATTTGCTGTAGAAGTGCAATTATGCCTTCGACAAGCTCAGGCAATAATCGCATTTCGTAATTCAAGGTAAAATATGAAGAATAAGGCGCGTTATTTTATTATTATCTTGATTGTCATTTTTGCCTCTTTAGCGGCTTATTTTTATTTGAGCAAATTTTATTTTGAGGAAAAAGAACAAAAAATTTATACGGCGGCTGATTTTCCGGAGGCCTTAAAAATTATGAGCGAGGATATTTTAGAGAAAAGCTTAAAGGACTTAAATCTTCAGTACCAGAAGTTAAAAGAAAACGACCATGTTTATATCAGATGGATTAATATCGGCATTTTAAAAAAACGGCTCAATGATTTTTATGGAGCCGAGGAGGCCTGGCAAAGCGCTATTAAGTATAATCCGGACCAGGCATTGGCTTTTGGCAATTTGGCCGAGCTTTATTTATTTGATTTGAAGGAGAATCAGAAAGCCGAAGAATATTATCTTAAAGTTTTAGAAATGAGGGAGAATAATTATAATGATTATTTTGGTTTAGCCGCCTTATATCGTTACAATCTGACGGAAAAAGCGAATTTAATAGAGGGCTTGATGCTTAAAGGCGCGGAGAAAAACCCGGCCGAAGCGGAAAATTATTATATGTATTTAGCTGATTATTTTTACCAGGAAGGCGACAACATAGAAAAGTCCAAAGATTACAGTCAAAAAACCTTGGAACTCAATCCAAACTTAAAAGACCAATTACCCAATTTATGAAACCGGAAAAAATCTTAAAATATATTATTTGGGCCGGCTTAATCGGGATTGCTTTTATTCCTCTAATTGTCAACGGTAAATATTATTTTCCTTTTATTGTTCCCAAAACATTGACTTTCAGAATTATTATTGAAGTAATTTTTTTGGCTTATCTTGGTTTGGCGGCCCTAAAAAAAGAATATCGGCCAAAATTCAACTTAGTTTTAATATTATTTTCTTTATACATTATTTCGGTTTCCATTTCTTCGCTTTTAGCCGGCAGTTTTTATTTCAGTTTTTGGTCCAACAACGAAAGAAGCGAGGGCCTGATTTTGCTTCTCCACCTTTTGATTTACCTTATAATTTTAAGCGGTTTTTTAAGCCGGCTAAAGGACTGGCTGATTATTTTTGAAGCCTATTTTTTTGGCAGTATCTTATTAAGTTTATACGGTTTGGGCCAGTTTTTACATCTTAAATGGATTATCGCCTCATCCGACGCCGACCGTTTGGCCGCCACTGTCGGCAATGCCGGTTATGTGGCTGGCTACCTTATTTTCAATATTTTCTTTGGCTTGATTTTGTTCTTGTTCAGGAAAAATAAATATCTTCGTTTGTATTATCTTTCGGGCATTCTTTTGGAAATATTTATTGTTTTAAACACTTTAACCCGCGGCGCTATTTTGTCTTTGGCTTTTTCCATTCTTGTTTTTATTGGTTATCTTGTTTTTTTCCGTTTAAAAAATTATAAATTGGTCAGGAACAGCAGTTTAGTCCTTTTGCTTTTAGGGATTCTTTTTATTGGTTTTGTTTTTTTAAACAGAGAAGCTAACTGGGTTCAAGAAAATCAGGTTTTAGAAAGAATTGTCAGTATTTCTCCTAAAGCGACGACCGCTCAAAACCGCTTGTTGGCTTGGCAGTCCGCTTATGCCGGTTTTAAGGAAAAACCGCTTTTGGGCTACGGTTATGAAAATTATTATCAGGTTTTTGACAAATATTTTAAGCCAAAGATTTATCGCAGAGCCGGCTCCGTGGTTTGGTTTGACCGGGCCCATAATATTATTTTTGACCGTTTAATCAGCGGCGGCTTAGTCGGTCTCTTTTTGTATTTAGCCGCGCTCTTTTTGCCCTTAATTTATTTTTGGAAACGTTTCAGAAATTGGATTGCCAGCCAAAAAGAGAACGCTGGATTTTTCACGGCCGGTAAAAAAAACAGCTATCTTATTCCGGTTATCTTTACTTTAATCATTTTAGCTTATTTTTTCCAGAATTTTTTTATCTTTGAGGCCATGGTCACTTATATCCCTTTATTTCTAATTTTAGCTTTTTTGTCCCAATTTTGCCCATGCTTCGGAGAAAAGTTCTTTCAGTCAAAAAAACCTTATTTAGTTTCACTGACCATCGGCGCAATTTTGTTTTTACCGGTTTTATTCAGCGTTAATATCAAGCCGGCTTTGGCCAATCGGGAAATGATTAAAGCCATGATTAAATTTCAGGAAGGAAAATTTCAGGAATCCTATAATCAATTTATCTCTGTTTTGGAAAAAAATACTTTGGGCAATCAGGAATACCGCCAGCATTTCGGCGAATTGGTTATGACTCTGATTGACCAGCGGGCCGCCGACGAAAGCTTCCTGCGCCAGGCCGCTTTAAGAGGCGAACAGGAATTTGACAAGCAGATTGCCGAGAGGCCGGAAAGCAGCCGCAATTATATGATGTTTATGAGATTTTTAAATAAGACCTATCAATTCAATGTGGAACGGCTTGATCAAGCCTTAAAGTTAGGCGAAAAAATTAAAGAATTAAGTCCGACCAGGCCCCAACTCTATTACGAAATCGCTTACAGCCATTTCTATTTGGGCAAGTATTTTGAGAGTTTGGGACAGAAAGAAAAAGCAGAGCAAATGTTTAGCCAGTCATCAGCCGAGATGAAGAAAGCCATTGATTTACAAGACCAGGTTATTGAATCCTATCTTAATATGATAACGATTCTTTTGGCGGTCAACCAGGACGAAAAGGCGCAATCTTATTTAGACAAGATGGACGAGCTGGGCCTGAATTATCACACTGAAGAGTCATTGGCCCGGCTGGCTGATTCAGCTGTTCGCGCCAAAGAATATCAATGGACTAAGAAATTTTATCAGGAATTAACCATGCTTATTCCTGAAAAACCAGAGCCCTGGATTAATTTAGCTTTGTCCCACGCTTTTTTAGGAGAAAATGACCAGGCCATAGCCGCGGCTCAAAAAATAAAAGAATTTGGCGGAGAATACGCCAGACAAGCTGATTTGTTTGTTCAGGATGTTTTAGACGGCAAATTTAAGTGATTGTAAGAATTCCGAGCGTTGTTTACAGAAAAGACTTACGAGAGTTACATCAAGCGGGCGAGCTTTGAGCGGCGTTGAATTGCGAGCGGGCATGGTGCCGAGCGAAGCGAGGAGAGCGAGCAATTCGCCGCAGCGAAAATCCTCGCTGGGGATTTTCGCGTAGCGAGAAACTTGCCCGCTTGATGTAAACAACGCTCATGTTGCCCCTCATATATGGATATAAAAAAAATTAAGCCGTTGATTATCAATATCAGCCTTTTTTTTCTGTCAATTATTCTTGTTTTGGTCATATTAGAAATTTTTATCCGGATTTTTCTGCCGGGTGCTTACAGGCATCAGCAAATATATCAATACGTCTATCATCCGCAGGCCGGCTATCAGTTAGAGAAGAATTATGACCAGATGGTTGACAGCGGCAACGGCCCCATTCATGTCATTACCAATGAGTACGGTTATATCGGCCAGTCATTTCCGATTGCCAAGCCGGCTAATGAATTCCGGATCGCCAATTTCGGCGATTCCTATGTTGAGGGAATCCAGATGGTTGATTGGGATAAAACCTTTGTGGCTTTGATGGAAGAGAATCTCAACGCGGAAATTCAAGAGCCGCTTTACGCCAGAAGTCTTAATTTCGGCATTGGCGGCCGCGGCACCGTAGAGGAATTTTGGACTTATAAATACATTGTCCAGAAAGCCCGGCCCGATTTAAATATCCTTTGGTTTACCCTGGCTAATGATTTCGGCAATAATTATCTGCCGGTCAATAAATACGCTTCTTTATCTCAAAACAGAATGGGGACGGTTAAGTATCTTCTTAAAAAGAGCGCTTTAGTCAGTTTTGTTTTTGAGTATTTAAAAGACAATCTTACTTTTATCTCTATTCTTCAACGTTTTGGTCTTTCCAATAGAGTGGTTTATACCGGGGACATTAACATTGACGAAGACGAGGTCGCGCTTGAAGATAAAATCAATTATTCAATCAAGACAGAAATGAAAGAGATTCAGGAGCGGGCTTATTTAGTGACAGAGGAATTGCTGAAAAATTTCAAGGAATTAGTTGAACAAAATAATGAAAAGTTTCTGGTGGTGATAATTCCAGAGATTCGCCGTTTGTATCCCGATTTAGGAGATGAATTTTTTGAAATATACCCCAAGGCCTCCCGAAAAGATTATGATTTTTCCAAGGCCGTCAATCAGCTTTTGCCTATCTTGGAAAAGAATAAAATTGACTATATTGATTTGACTGATTTTATTAAGCGATATGACGCCCAAGAAACAAATATTGAATACTGCGGTGATTTATTTAAAGACCATCTGACGCCTTGCGGCCATCGAGCCCTGGCCAAGTTCATCAGTCAATTCATACTTAAACATTATCTCCCCGCCTCGTAGACTTTTTTTGTTTCTTCAATCATTTTTTCCAAGCTGAACTCTTTTTTCACTTTTATTTCAGCCCTTTTAGCCATTTGGCGGCCAACCACTGGATTTTTAAGAAGATAAATAATTTTTTCCTTGATTAAGTCAGGTTTTTTTGGCTCAATCAAGATACTCTCAATATTAGGCTCAATCATTTCCGGCACGCCTCCGACCCGAGTGGCGATAATCGGCGTTTTGGCGGCCATGGCTTCTAAAATTACATAAGGCAGGCCTTCTTTAAGCGAAGGAAGAATGAAAATATCAAAGGCCTTGAGATAAGAGGCGGCGTCAGGGATAAATTCAATCAGGCGGACATTTTCTAAATTATGTTTTTTGATAAAATCATACATTTTTTCTTTATCGGGATTTTCGCCGCTGCCGATTAAAATTATTTCAAGGGGTTTTGATAAATCAGCTTTGATTTTTATAGCCGCTTCAAGCAGAAAAAACAACCCCTTATTTTTAGCCCATTCGGCAATGGTGCCGATTGTTTTAGAAGTTGTAAGTTGTAAGTTGTAAGTTGTAAGTAATTTTTCTCTGGCTTCTTTTTTGGAAAGAAAGTTGAGGGTTTTAAGGTTTATCCCATTATGGATGGTTATTAGTTTATGAGCCGGCGCAATTTTATTTTTTACGGCCATCTCCCGGTCAAAGCCGGAAACGCAGATTATTTTATTGTAAAACAAAGCGGTAATTTTACTGAAAAATTTAATTAAAAAAATCTGCCATTTCGGTCTGTCTTCGGCCAAGACCCAGCCGTGAGCGGTGAAAATAGCGGTTGGCGGTTGGCGGTTGGCGGTTGGTAATTTGGATGAAATTTTATAAATAAGAGCGGCTAAACCGGCCAGGCCGCCGGCTTTGGAGCTGTTGACATGAATAATATCAGGCTTTAATTGGAAGAATAAGTTTAATATTTCAAAAAAAGCGAAAATATCTTTAAGGGGATTAACGTTTTTTTGAAAATTTTTAATTTCAAAATAAGGCAAACCCGCCTTTTTAATAGCTTGAGCAAATTTTCCGTCTCCGCCAGCGGCCGCAAAGACCGTAAATTTATCTTTGGGCAGATGGACAGCCAAGTCGTAGACATATTTTGCCGCGCCGCCCCAGACCGATTTGGTAATGATGTAGAGAACCCGTCTTGGCCGAAGCTTCGGCGAGCTCGCCCGCCTAAATTTTACAGAGCAAAATTTAGGCGGGATAGTTGATTTTTTAGCCATTTTATAGTATAGTAGGACAAATATGGCTAATAATCAAGCCAAAAGCGTTATTATTTTTGCGACGGCCTATTTGCCTTTAGTGGGCGGCGCAGAAATAGCCGTTGACGAGATTACCAAAAAATTGCCCGACTGGCAATTTGATTTAATTACGGCCAAGATTAAGCCGGGCTTAAAAAAAGAAGAAAGAATTAATAATGTTAATATTTACCGGCTTGGCCGGGGCAGTCGGCTGGACAAATTTTTACTGCCGCTTAGCGGTTTCTTGAAAGCGGTTAGATTAAATAAAAAAAGAAAATATAGCATTATTTGGTCGCTGATGGCCAGTCAGGCGAGTATCGGAGCCGTTTTTTTTAAAATTTTTTATCCAAGCAAGAGATTATTACTTAATATTCAAGAAGGGGATCCTGAAGATTATCTTAAAAGATATGTTTTAGATATAGATTTTTTATACAAAGTTCTTATTCGTCCTTGGCATCTTTTATCGCTTAGGAAGGCCGATTATATTACCGCGCTTAGCCTGGCCTTAAAGCGGAGAGTCCTGTTAAGCGGCGCCAGGGCGCCGATTGAAATAGTCCCTAACGGGGTTGATATAGAAAAGTTCAAAGTTCAAAGTTCAAAGTTCAAAGTTATAGGTCAAAAGTTAAAATTAAAATTAGGAATAAAAGAAAATGAAAAAGTGATTATTACTATTTCGCGGCTGGTTAAAAAAAACGGGATAGATGATTTGGTTAAGGCGATTCAAGAATTAACCTGCCCGCCTCGCTACGCGAAGTGTTGCGGGCGGGGAATTAAGAATCAATCTGCCCGCCTCGCTACGCGAAGTGTTGCGGGCGGGGAATTAAGGATTAAACTGTTAATCATTGGCAGCGGCCAAGATGAAAAGAAATTAAAAGACCTTGTTAAAAAATTAGACCTTGAAAACAGCATCTTATTTTTAGGGGGCATTCTTCATCAAGACCTGCCTCAATATTTGGCTCTGGCCGATGTTTTTGTCAGGCCGTCTTTATCCGAGGGGTTAGGTAATGTTTTTTTAGAGGCCATGGCAGCCGGCCTGCCGATAATCGGCACGCCGGTTGGCGGTATTTTAGACTTTTTAAAAGACGGAGAAACCGGTTTGTTTTGCCGGATTAAAAACCCCAAAAGTATCGCCGAGAAAATTAAAGAAATATTGTCTGATGACCGGTTGCGGGAAAAGCTTATTCAAAACGGGCAGAAATTAGCGGAGGAAAAATACTCTTGGGATATTATCGCCCGCCAAATGGAAAAAATATTTAAAAAAATATGACAAAAAAATATTTACTTATTTTAATTTCAATCACTCTAATCGGCTTATTTTTAAGAATTTATCCTTTTGACGCCAGATCATGGGTGATGGATTTTGATACCGAAGTGGTCAGGCAAGCCCTGGACCTGGGAAAAGATATTGGCCAAAAAGATTTTTCTTTTTTAAAAAAGCCGGTCCTTTACCCTTATTTAACCTCTTATTTTCTGTTCTTGGCTTACGGAATATTTTATTTAATCGGCAGTTTTTCCGGCTTGTTTTCTTCGGTTGATGAATTCGTCAAATATGTTTTTTTAAACCTCAATGAGTTTTATTGGCAGAGCCGGTTAATCGTTGCAATATTTGGCGCTTTAACTATTCCTTTGGTCTCTCTGGCCGTGATTAAATTATTCAATAAGACAAAAGAGAAAACAATTATTTTCGCCGCTTTATTAGCCGCTTGGCTGGTCGCTTTTAGTCTGCTTCATATCCAGTTTTCCCAGCAGATTCGTCCTCATATTGTGGTCAGTTTTTTCTTTTTTTTGAGTTTTTATCTGTATTTATGTTGTTTGGAGAAAAAGAACTTGAAATCTTTTTTACTTTTGGGCGCGGGGATTGGCTTGGCCGCCGGCTCTTTTCTAAGCGGTTTTTTCGCTTTTATTTTTCTTTTTTTAGCCGGCTGGTTTTTAAATAAGGACCGAAATCGTTTTTTTGGGATGAATTTGATTAAAATTTTTTATTCGCCAAAATTTTTAGCCGGGCTGTTTATTTTTTTGCTTTTCGTCATAGTTTTTTATCCTTATCTTTTTTTTAATTGGCGGACGGTCTTATTTGAAGGAGAGAAGTTTGATTTTGCTTTAAGCGGCGGGAAACATTTCGGCGTTGAAAATACAAGCGAGCTGCTTTCTCTTTTTGGCTGGGGCCTGGGGTTTAAGGTGATTTTAAAAGGATTTTTATTTAATGAGCTTTCTTTTGTTTCTTTACTGATTATTTTTTTGATAATTTATTTTTTTAGCCGCCAAAACCAGCCGGAAAAATTGATTGAAAAAAGCGGATATTATCGAACGGCTCTCTTTGGCTGGTGGGCATTTTCCGGTCTTTATTTTATTTTATTCGGCCTGCTTGACAACGGCACCAGATATCGGATGCTCACGCCTTTAATTCCTTTTATGGCTTTTGGTCTGGCTTTGCTTTTTATTGAGGTTTATCAGCGGCTGGGCGGCTATCGTCGGTTAATCGCTATTTTTATTGTCGTTTTATTGTTATTTGAGGCGGTTCAGGCAGTTCGTCTGGTTCAACTAATGAAAAGGCCTTACAGCCGGGATGAGGCCGCTTTATGGATAGAAGAAAATATTCCGGCTTCAGAAATAATAGTTTTTCAAAATATTTTTCCCAATTTGGTTCCCAACAAAGAAAGTATTGAATATCAGTTAAGCCATAATCCGGACAAAAGCTCTTTAAGCCGGCAAAGCCAGTTTTTGCTGACCCTTAATGAAAAGGATTACCCCAAAAACAGTAAAACAATAGTGGATTTTAATTTGTTGGTTGGATATAACCAAGACAGCGTTTCAAAAACTTATAAATATTTTAAGGGATTCCAGCCTGATTATTTGGTTCTTTCCTCCCGTTCCTTAAATATTGACAAAACAAAATATTATCCGGAATATCAAATTGCTCAAAAACAGGGACAGCTGATAAAAAGTTTTGCTCCCTTTAAAAAAAGCCAGACCAGCCGAACCTTAAATTTTCCTTCGGGTTTGGATAATGCCTTAATTGACCTTTGGGCAGTCAAACAATTGGGCCCGACCGTAGAGGTTTATAAGCTAAACTGGCGCTAAAATGATAAAAAAAAGGCTTTTAATTTTAACCGGCATTTTCCCGCCCGATATTGGCGGACCGACCGCTTTTTTAGACCCATTGGCCAGAGAATTAGTCAGAAACGGCTACCAAGTCCGTGTCCTGACCTTTGGCCAAAAAAACAAAGAAAAGCATCCCTATCGGATTAAAAGAATCTCTAAGGCTTGGCCCGGTTTTTTAAGGAGTTTTATTTATTTAAAATGGGGTTTTTGGTACGGCTTAAAGACAGATATTTTATACAGCCAAGATTTATACACGGCCGGCCTAACCGGTTTAATTATTAAAAAACTTTTGAAAAAGCCGCTGGTCATAAGATTTGTGGGCGATTCGGCCTGGGAAAAGGCCTCGTCAAAGAGATTAGTTAAAGACGATATTATGGCCTTTCAGGAAAAAAAGTATTCTTGGCGGATAGAGTTTTATAAAAAAATCAGAAAGAAAATTTTAATCGGTTCCGATAAAGTTATTGCAGCCAGTTATTTTCTCAAAGATTTGTCTTTAAAAATCGGCTTGCCAAAAGAAAAAATCAAAGTGATTTACAATTCAGTTGATTTTTTAAAGATAAAACCATTAGAACCAAACTATGGAGGTTCAACCTCCATAGTAGGGTCCGACCCTCATGGGGGTCGGACCCTCGTAACTATTGCCCGTTTAGTTCCTTGGAAAGGCGTAGATATGTTGATTGAAATAATGCCTGATTTGATTAAAAAATACGGACAGATAAATTTAGTCGTCGTCGGCCAGGGGCCTGAATTAGAAAATTTAAAGCAGCTAACTCAAAATCTGGGGCTTAAAGATTATGTTTATTTTGCCGGCCAGGCCAATCGCCAAGAAGTTAATGATTATCTGGCGGCGGCTGATTTATTTGTTTTAAATACTAATTACGAGGGAATGTCCCATCTGCTCTTAGAAGCAATGAAAATAGGCGCGCCGATTATTACCACTTTTGCCGGCGGCAATCCGGAGACCATTAAAGACAAAGAGACCGGCTTACTGGTTGATTATAATAATAAAAAAGAGTGGCTTGAAGCGATTAATTACCTTTTGGACAATCCGGAAAAGAGAAAGGAATTAGCCGCCAAGGCCAAAGATGATTTAAAAAGATTTAACTGGGACAATTTAGTCAAAGAGACAGTAAATATTTTTAAGAATTTATAATGTCTAAAGTTTTACTGGTCAATCCAATTTTTAATATTCCCAAGGAGAATTATGACAGCAGTATTTCTGTTGGGCTTTTGTGTCTGGCTTCGTATTTAGACAGGCAAGGGATTAAGGTAAAAATAATTGATGGGGCTAGGCAAAAGGGATATTTAGATTTGATTAGAGAGGAACTGCCTCAAGTTGATTTTGTTGGTATTTCAGTTATGACCACTCAAGTTGGTTCGGCTTTGGAGATTTCAAAATTAGTTAAGGATTTTAAAAAAGACCTGCCAATAATCTGGGGCGGGTTTCACCCCACTTTTTTCCCGGAAGAGACCGCCAGCCATCCTTTAGTTGATATGGCGGTCATTGGCGAAGGAGAGGAAACTTTATTAGAGATTTTTCAGGGCCGGGCCCTTAAAGAAATTAAAGGCATCGCTTTTAAAAGACACTATGAGGACAGTCCTCGTAGTAATGGTTTTCAGGTTCAAGTTAATCAAGGAAGGCCGCTTTTGGGGTTTGAGAATTTGCCTTTGCCGAAATGGGATTTAATGCCTCGGGAAATTTTAGATAATTTAGCTTTAATTCCCACTCATACCAGCCGAGGCTGTCCTCATAGATGTTCTTTTTGCGTTAACGCTATTTTAAAGAATCGCTGGCGCAGCCGCCAGCCGGAAAAAGTTTTGGAGGATTTAGAAATCATCAAAAGCCGGCCGGAGTTTTACAATAAGCCGGTTAGATTTTGGGACGAGGATTTTTTTGTCCAGAAAAGAAGAGCCCGTGAGATAATAGAAGGAATGATTAAAAGAAAATTTAATCTGTTTTGGGAAACCACCATCCGGGCCGATTATCTAGATAAAAATTTTTTAGATGATGATTTTATGGCTGATTTGAGAAAATCCGGCTGTTATCTTTTATCATTTGGGGCTGAATCCGGCTCGCCTCTGGTTCTTAAAAAAATCCAAAAAGATATTACCAGAGAGCAGATTCTTAATTCGGCCAGACGTTGTTTAAAATACGGTATTGTCCCCCAGTATTCTTTTATGGTTGGTTTGCCGGGCGAGACCAAAAAAGACATGTTTGAAACCATTAGTTTAATTGATAAATTAACAAAATTAAGCCCCGAAGTTCAGATTTTAGGGCCACAGGCCTTTCGGCCCTATCCCGGTTCAGCCCTATATCAAGAATGTTTGGTTTCTGGCTGGCGCGCTCCCCAATCCTTAGAACAGTGGGCTAAAATCATGGAAAATGAGCTTAATTATCTTTCGCCTCAAAATTTTCCATGGTTAAAGGACCCGGATTTTGTGGAGTCATTAGAGGCCTATGTCAGGTTTGGAGCCCATTCTTTTAAGAGCGCTTTGGGTTCAACTGTCAAGGCCAATAAATTCTTGAAAACGCTTTTTATTTTATTATGTAAATTAAGATGGAAATTAAAATTTTTTAAATGGCCGATTGAATTTAAAATAGCCAAAGGAGTAATGATAAAAACATGAGAGTTTTAATGATTTCATTGGATAAGACCTTACTGGGCGCTGATTACAGCGGCGATGTTTTAGAGCGTCATCGGGAATACGCCAAGCGGGCCGGGCATTTAGATATAATTGTTTTTTCCAAAAAAGGATTTAGCCAAAAGAATTTTGGGAGCAATTTAAGGATTTATCCGACGAATTCTTTATCCAAAATTTTTTATGTTTGGGATGCGTATAAGG
>Ga0209541_10007241_pt1 | contig 18719 bp, 31 predicted proteins | sample RifCSPlowO2_01_FD_184027 | JGI IMG/M metagenome (GOLD analysis project Ga0209541, IMG submission 184027) | Groundwater microbial communities from Rifle, Colorado - Rifle CSP2_plank lowO2_0.1 (SPAdes) (version 2) | ecosystem: Environmental > Aquatic > Deep subsurface > Groundwater | place... | reverse complement strand
TCCTCATATTTTTCCTTTGGATCGAGACCATGCCAAACTAATTTTTTATCTACGTAAATTTGATATTCATAATCTGGCTTATCTTCTTTAATTCTGTATTTCATATATATCTATATTAGTTTAAGATTTAAATAATTATTGCTTAAGTTTTGCGCTCTGTTTTATTCCAAACTAAAATACATTCTCCTATTAGATTTTCCTTTGTTTTTTATCGATAGTAGCTTAATTTTTCCTATCTCTTTTGTTGAATTAACATGAGTTCCACCGTCGGCTTGTTCATCAATGTCACCTATTTTTACTATCCTTATTTCTTTTAAATTTGGAGGCAAGCCTTTTGCAAGTTTAGAAAGATTTTCTCTTTTCTCTGCTTCTTCCTTAGAAATAAATTCAATTGTTATCTTATGATCTTTTTTAATTTCTGAATTAGCCTGTTTTATGTATTCATCAAAAGACTCTTTTTTGAAATCTTCTAATGCGAAATCTATTCTTGATCTTTCTTCATCTAATTGATTGCCAGTTATCATCGCATTTGTTTCTTTATGAATTATTGCACTGATGATGTGGGCTGCTGTGTGCATCCTCATTAGGTTGTAGCGTCTTTTCCAATCTATGATACATTTTACCTTGTCATTTACTTTAATTCCTTCTTTGTCTAATTCGTGAATTGTTTTCCCGTTTTCTTTTTTTACATTTATTACCTTGAATTCTTTATTATTATAGGTAATTGTGCCTTTATCAGAGGGCTGGCCTCCTCCAATTGGGTAGAAATATGTTTCATTTAGAACTATTTTATTTCCATTAGATTCTATTACTTTCGCTTTGAATTCTTTTTTATAAGAATCTTTTAAGTACAACATCATCATTTCAATTTACTAACTTCCGTCTTATCAGAAATTATTGCTGAATTTCCTGAAGGATCTTCTATAATGATTTTTAATGGGAACTCTCCAAGCTCTGCTTTCCATAATTTTTTCAGAAGATTTTTTGCGTACTTTCTTATTGTGGGATCGTCTGCATTATCGCGCTCTTTTTCAATTATTTTTTTGAATTTTAATAAAACCCCTTCGACATTTGAGATGTAGCCAGAGGATGCTATTCCTGGAGTGACTTCCATCTTAAGCTGGGGGACTCTTACTGTTGCTTCTGAAGATTTTATAACTCGTGCATTCAGGTCTTTTTTATTCTCCAAGGTAAATATCTGCTTTGTCGGCGGCTTTCTTTCTTCTGCTTCTACGTCTGAGCTGTTATAGTTGCAACTTGTGCAGTTCATAGACATCAGGAAACATTTTCCGAAATGAGGGATGTTATAGGTTTCTTCTGTCAACGTCAGTGTTTTTTCCTTGCAGAACAGACAAACCTGGTTCTTTAATTCTGTCATAAGAATAATTTTCCAGAAAAGAATTTATAAATCTTCTTCTTGTTTAGCTATATATCGCTGATGTTTGTTGATCCGAATCTAGAAGGCATTTTTGGGGCTGGTGCTTGCCTATGAACCTGCGCAAAGCCCGGGGTTATTACAATCCAGTCTTCGCCAAAACCAGCTATGTCCCCTTCAATGGCGTCACATGTTTTCTTCAGCTTGTTAATGGCTCTCTTTAATTCAATAATGTCTTTTTCCTTAATGGGCCTTATATTGATTAATGCGATAGTATAGCCCTCCCTTAATGCGTCCAATGCAGGCTTTATGTCCTGGAACTCATGGATTACAAAGGGCCTGATTATTATCTTTGTCTTTGAGCCAACCTCTTGACCGCTTATCTCAACATAGTCTTCTGGTGATTCATCATAGAAATCATCTCTTTCACCAAAAAGCCGCTCTTTTAGTCTTTCAAATGCTCCCATTTTTTCCTCTACTCTGAAAATAGTAAGAAGAGATATATAAACATTTCTATAGGCTAAACTATTGTTTCCAATAAGCTTGCTATATTCCATAATTGGGTTCTTGTATAATCCGGCAGGTTATTTTGCTCTGACAGGTCATCAATCTCCTGGAGAACTTTGTTTACCTGCATGGCCATATCATCTGAATTTTCCCTTAAAATTAATCCAACTTCCTGTATCTTCTGCTTAACATTTTTTGGAACTGCGCTGTCGCCGTTGATTGTATTTAAAATTTCCAGAACCTCTTTTTTAACGTCTGTCATTTTCTATTTCGCCGATAACTTCCTTCTGCAGGATGTTTGCTTTTTCCCGCGTCTTCGATTCTTCTTTTTCCAGGTTCTTAATCCGGATATTATTTATCTCTTTTTTGGAGAGGAGTTCTTTTTTTAAATCTTCCTTTTTTTTCGAGAACATTATGTTGCCGACTATTTTGTATACCTCCTCTGCATCTTCTATTTCCTTGAGCGCGTTTTCTATTTCTAATAATTCTGACTGAAAGTGCTGCTTCTGCATTAATGCATTCTGGAGATTCTGCTCTATTAACTGCAGCTGGGCTATTTTTCTTTCTGTTTCTTTTTGGAGCTGCTTCATATTGCCTTTACAGTCGAAGAAATAATTCTCGGCTTGTATAATATTTTTGAGCCGCAGTAGGGACAGCGAACTCTTTTTTTAATATAGTCCTGCTTTACAGTTTTTCCACAGTGAAAACATTTATAGGCTACCATTTTTAATTTATTATAACTCGTATGCTTTTCCAGCAATTTTTGCATTGCACTTCTTGCACTGCCATATGCCAACTGCGATTCTCTTTACAGCCTTTTTACTACAGCTTGGACAGGTATAAAAAGATTTTTGTTTTTTTTCTACTTTTTCTAATTTTGCTCTTATTGTTCTGCCATATCTTGGCCCTAGCCTTTTTGTAGATCCTACCATTCTTTAGCTTCTTGAAATTTAGTTTTTAAGTTTAACTATTTTAAAAAGTCCCTTTTGTCCAGATATTATCTCTTCTATCTCATCCTTTAATTTTGTATTTAATAAATAGCTGACTGTTGTTTTTGCAAGTTTTGTTTCTCTGCTAATTTGGGATCCATATGTACCCATTGGATGTCTTCTTAACGATTGTTTTATCTTATATAATTTCTCTTTATCTACCTTTCTAACCATAATTGTACATACGACCAAAAACTATATAAATATTAAGTTTATTATTGTACATATGAACAGAAATAAATACAAAAGACTTTCTCAGGAAGAGAAAGACCGGATTAAGGAATTTACTTTGAAAGGTAAAAGCCTTAGACAGGTCTCTAAAATTTTAGGTATTGGAGTAACTACACTCTATTATCATGTTAGAAAGTTTAAGCCGAAACAATTTAAGAAAATGAAGATGACCCTGAAGGATTTCCAATTAGGAGAATTGATTGGTTCATTTGTTGGAGATGGGAATTTTTATTACGATAGAAATGGGAGGAGTAGAAGATATACTATAAGGTATTATCTTTCTTATGAAGATGATATTCCTTATTCAAGATATTTAATGAAACTTTTTAAAAAAATGAATCTAAATCCTAAGACTTTATATAGAAAAAATCAAGGAAAACTGAGTTCGATAGAGATTAGAATTTATTCTAAAGAATTTTATAATCTCCTAAGGGAGTATATTACATGGGAAGGAACTAAGACCTATTCTGTTAAGTTATTAAGAGAAATTAATGATTATAATAAGGATTTTTTGAAGGGATTTATTCGCGGACTTATGGATACGGATGGATTTGTCGAAACTTATAATGTCTGTCTTGGTGTAACCTCTAAACCTCTTATTCTAAATTTTAAAGATATTTTAACTAGATTTAATATTCAGCATAAACTTACGATAAGGAAAAGGGATGAAAGTAGGAAAGATTTATTTTTATGCAGGGTTCATAGGGAAAGTCTTGTGTCATATAGAGATTTATTTGGTTTTAGTAATCCAAGGAAAATGAACAGGTTATTGAATATATTAATTTAAGTTGGGGCTGCCCGGATTTGAATTTCTCAGTTGCTTAATTAAAAGCAACTTCCGAGACCGCAAGGTCCCAAACCTTGAATCATAGTTACTCCCACAAACACAAGTGTCTGTTGGCCCAAGTTAGACTACAGCCCCAATAGCTCTAAATGATTTTATATCTCTTATAAATTTTGCTACTTTTCATTTTGCTATTTTTTCTTCTCTGGCTTTGCCTCTTTTACAGGCTTCTCTTCTTTTACTTCTGCTTTTTCTGTTTTCTCTTCTGCTCCTTCCTTCTTCTCAACTGCTGCTTCTTCGACGACTTTCTCTGCTTCTGCCACTAATTTCTTTGCCTTTGCTTCCTCGGCTTTCTTTTCTGCTTCTGCCTTCTCTATCTCTTTCTTGATTCTTTCCTGGGTTTCTTTTAACTGCTGTGCTAATGTTTTTAGCTTTTCAGGAGAGACTTGAGTGACCTGATTGTTGATTAATGAGCTGTATTTTCCTGAATCTATTTCCTGATTTATTTCAACTGATGATTTTCCCTCGATTAGGACTCCGAGAGAGTTGCATGAGCCTGCTACTATTTTTACAGCTGACTTGAAATCGTTAAATAATAAAGAATCCTGCTTCATCATTGCCAATTTTATCACTTGCTCTATTGCCAGGTTTCCGACTTTGTTTTTATTAGGGGTTCCAGAGCCTTTTTCAATTCCTATTTCTTTTTTTATTAATTCTGAAATTGGAGGGGTTCCGATGGAGATGGTATAAGTTTTATCCTCTTCGATATTTAACTTGACTGGGACTTTCATTCCTTTAAACGACGCTGTTTTTTCATTGATTCTTGTGATGATCTCCTGGATATTCATCTGCTTGCCTGCCAGAGGCTGAGCTATTGCAGCCCCTGCTTTTGCCTGTCCTCCTTCTATCATCAAATCTATTGTTTCTCTAGGCATTTTATTTTTCTTCAGTGTCTCTTCTTATAACTTTAACAGCGTCAAGCTTGACTGTGATTGGAATAGGAACAGCTGCTTCCAGTAACTCGACGATGACTTCATTTTTCTGTTCATCTATTCTTGTCACTTTTGCATTTTCCCTTTTGAATGGTCCCGATATAATCTCGACAATGTCCCCTTTTTGAATGTTGAGCTGCGCCTTTGCCTGCTCCAGCATCGGCTCGATTTCTCTGTAATCTACTGGGGAGTCTAATAATGATTTTGCATAAGGAACTCCTTGAAATGCTTCCTGCGCATCCTGCTTTGATTCTGCTTCTAGGAATACATAACTTCTCATGCCATGCGGGCGGACTATTGCGTATACTTTTAATCCATGTTTTTTTATATTGCTGGCTATGAAATCAACTACTTGATCTTCCCTGTTTGCGGTTGTTCTTAAAGCAAATATCTGCGTCATGATACTAATCTCCAGATAATCTGAATTATGAAGCCGATGATTCCTATCACTGCGATTCCTATCGAGGAGATTTTTACTATTGCCTTGAATTCCTCCTTCGACGGCTTCTTTGTTATCCTAAAAACACGTTTTGACTCGAAAAAAAATGATTTCAGACGTGAAAACAGCGTTTGTTGGTATTCCTGTTCTTCCATTTTAATGAACCTTTAAAAAAGCTTCACCAAAGTGAGCTTAAACAAAACAAAGAAAAATTGGGTTTATAAAAGTTTTTAATCGACGAAATCAATTCCGAGCTCTTCCTCGATTTCTTTCTTTGCTCTTTTTGGCGCTGGCGGCGCTGTTCTTTTTCCCAGAATTTGCGGCGAGGAAACGCCTGTTACTATCAGCATTGTTCGCAATGTGTTTTCTAAGTCGTCGGAGATTTGAGCTCCCCAGATAATTCTTGCGTCTTCGTCAAGCATTCCTGAGACTGTCTCTACAACTTTTCTTGCTTCGCTCAGTGTTAAATCCTGTCCGCCTGAGACATTTATCAATGCGCCTGTTGCTCCACTGATGTCGACGTCTAATAATGGATTTGAAATTGCTTTTTCAACTGCCTCTGTTGCCCTGTTTTCTGTATCACTCTCTCCAACTCCAATTAATGCCACTCCGCCGTCGCTCATAACTGCTTTTATATCTGCAAAGTCCAAATTAACAAGGCCTGCTTTTGTAACTAATTCTGCTATTCCTTTAACAGCATTTGTTAGAATCTCGTCTGCTACTTTGAATGAAGTTTGCAATGGCAGGTCTGGCGCTAATTCTAGAAGCTTGTCGTTTGGAATTACAATTAATGTGTCGACGATTCTTTCCATTTTTTCCAATCCCATGATTGCGTTTTCATACCTTCTCTGGCCTTCCATTGTGAATGGGATTGTGACTATTCCTACAGTTAGACTGCCTTGCTTTTTTGCTATCTCCGCAACTATTGGCGCTGCTCCAGTCCCAGTGCCTCCACCAAGCCCGCAAGTAACGAAAACCATATCTGCTCCCTGCAGTTTTTTCCTTATATCCTGCTCGTTTTCCCTTGCTGATTCTTCGCCTATTTTCGGAATCGAGCCTGCACCAAGGCCGCCTGTTGTTTCTTTTCCAATCAGGATTTTTACATCTGAATTTGTGTAAAGAAGATCTTGAGCATCTGTGTTAATTGCTATCGTTTCTGCCCCTGAAACGCCTATTTCAGTGATCCTGTTTATTGTGTTATTGCCTCCTCCCCCTACTCCAACAACCTTTATCTTGGCTCTGTGCTTTGAGAGCAATTCTTCTAATTCTCGGTCTATGTCTTCTGTTGACTTTGACTTTTCTGAGAATTCCTCTCTTGGGGTTCTGAAACTAATATCCATAAAATAATGAAAATAGGTGTTCTATATAAAGATTATTCTTTTTTGATTGCTACTTTCTTAATTGATGGTATTAAATCGGTGACTTTCTTTTTCAAATCATCCTGGAGCTGTTTTGGTATATTTGCTGAGATTACTGCTTCATCCTGGTTAATTTCTGTCTTGAAGTCCTTGGTGTAGAAGGATAATAAGGAATCCAGTTTTTCTTTGTCATTGGTTACTTCTCTTATTATTTTTATTTTGTATGTTATGGTTTTTCCTGCGAGAGGATGATTGAAATCAACAATTACCCTTCCTGGGGTTACGGTTCTTACAATTCCTAAAATCCCGTCAAGATTTATCTGTAATCCCGGATATGGATGGATATTTTGTTTCTTAAATGATGATTGCGAGATTAAATGGAGAAGCTTTGGATTCTTTTTGCCGAATGCATTTTCTGGAGTGAGCGTGATTCTATCTTCCTTGAAATCTTTTTCGATTAATGAATCATCTAATCCTTTCAAGATTTGAGCCTCGCCTACGCAGATTATAACTGGTTTGTATTTCTGGTTTTTGTCGAAAATATTCGCTGACTTTGCTGTTTCTTCGTCAGTTGTATCAAAAACCTGGTTTGTATCCTCGATAATTGCTGTGTATTCTATTTCAATGAAGTCGCGCTTCTTTATCATGATAAAAAGGCGATAAGAAAGGTTTTTATAATTTGTTATGGGGAAATGAATCTTGAACCAAATGATTTATAAATAAATTTTATTTAAAGTTAACAATGGCAGAGATTAAACAAGTGCAGGTTACGGGCTTGAAGTCTGGGAGATATGTTATTATCGACGGGGTTGCGTGCAAAGTAACCAAGATGGATGTTTCTAAACCTGGGAAGCATGGGCATGCCAAATGCAGGATAGAGGCTGTCGGGATAATAAGAGGGGAGAAAAAAGTTGTTGTGCTGCCCGGGCATGACAAGATTGACAGTCCTGTTATCGAGAAAAAATCAGCTCAAGTTTTGTCTGTTCATGGAGATGATGCCAATGTAATGGACGAGGAGAGTTTTGAAACATTTGACCTCAAGATACCTGATGAATTAAAGGGAAAGGTTGAAGAGGGGTCTAAGGTGTTGTACTGGATTGTTATCGACGAGAAAATCATGATGGAGCTTAAATAAAATGGTTAGATTTCCTGAAGCGACTGCAAGATTATTCCATAATACCTTTGTTTGCAAGAAATGCAAGACAAAAAAGAAAACAGATATGAGAAAGGTTATGCAGGGAAAGATTAGCTGCAGGCGATGCGGCGGAAAAAGTTTTAGGATGATAAAAAGCAAGAGATAAAGATGGTGAAGGGAGAGGTGATAAATTATTGTTAATTATGATTTGATACTGCTGTTTGGGTTCGGGCTGGTCCTTTTAGGGGTGATGTTTTTAAATAAGAAGAGGGTTAAGACTGAAAAGATTCTTTTTCCTTTTGTCTACATGGTTTTGTACAGGACTAAAATCGGTTTGCTTCTCATGGACAAGATTGCGAAGAGGCATTCTAAGCTGGTAAAAATCTTTGCTACCTTCGGAGTTATGTTTAGTTTTCTTGGAATGATTGCTATTTTTTTTTTGCTTGTGAGAGGGACTTACGGCTTTTTGTTTGCCGGCGCTCCGCCCCCTGTTGCTCCTTTATTTCCTGGCGTGAAGGCTGTTCCTGGATTGCCTGTTCTTAGCTTCTTTCATTGGATTATTGCAATTTTTATTTTAGCCGGGGTGCATGAATTCAGCCATGGCTTAGTAGCTAGATTGTATAATGTTAAGGTTAAGTCAAGCGGGTTTGCCGTGTTTTCATTTTTACTGCCGATAATTCCTGCTGCATTTGTAGAGCCTGATGAGAAAGAGCTTGGGAGTAAAAAATTTGGAGAGCAGCTTGGTGTTTTAGGTGCTGGAAGTTTTTCCAACTTGATAACAGCCGGGGTTTTTTTTCTGCTTTTCATGTTTGTGATGGCTCCTATAATATCGGGAATGACTATTAGCGAGGGGGTGATTATAAGGGATGTTAACAGAGACGGGCCTGCTTTTAATGCTGGTGTTGAAAAGGATGAGAAAATATTGACGGTAAATGAGATTAATATTAGCAGCGTCGAGGGGTTTCTTGGAATTTTGACTGATTTAAAACCAGGGGATGAGATATTATTAGCGACAAACAAAAGCGAGTATAGACTTGCTGCTGGCGACAATGACGGAAAAGGATATTTGGGATTGAGCTTTAGCCCTGAGAAACAATACGTTGATGAAAAATACGGGCTGCTTGGAAGATTCTTTTCCTGGAGCGCTCTCTTGTTCTTCTGGATTTTTGCCGCGAATCTTGGGGTTGGATTATTTAATCTTCTGCCGATGGGGCCTTTAGACGGCGGGAAGATGTTTTATCTTGTGTGCTTGAATCTATTTAAAAAAGAGAATGTTGCAAAAAAAGTGTGGATTTTTGTGAGCTTGTTTTGCTTAATGCTTATTATTATTTCATTAGCGCCATTTTTCGGAAAACTGCTTAATTTTATTTTTGGAATCTTTGTTGGGCTGTTTTAATTAGTTATTTTTTTACTCCTCTTCGCCAAAATATCCTCTTAGGAATCCTGCTTCTCCAGCGTCGATCTCTTCGTCATCAAGCGCCTTGTCAATCTCCTCTTCTTCTGAGAACTCTTCATCTAGGAAGTCGTCATCTTCCATATTAACCACCTCTTTATTTTTGGTATGATGGTTAAGTATATATATCTATAGGATATACTGTATATATCATGGAGCAGAGAAGGCTGATCAAATTTGGAAGCAGCTCTCATGTGCTGTCTTTGCCCCACCATTGGCTGAAAAAGAACAAGCTTGGAAAGGGGGATTTTTTATACCTTGAGGAGAATGGAAATGGGGAGCTGATTATTTCCAGCGAATTAAAAAGAGAAAAGCCGCTGAAGAAAATAACAATAACTGCAGACGGCAAGAGGATAGAAAGGCTTAGCAGGGAGATTCTTTCTGCTTACATTAATAATTATGACTTGATAAAGATTGATGGGAATAATTTGAGCAAGATTATGCCTGAGCTAAGGAGAATTCTGCACAGCTTTGTCGCCATGGAGATAGTTGAGGAGGATGACAATAAAGTTGTGGTGAGGGATTTTTTGAACATCAGGGATGTTTCTATTCCTGAGAATATTAGAAGGATGGACATTATAATAAGAGTGATGATTAGCGACATGAAGAGGTGCGTCAACGAGGATTGCGCTGATTCTGTCTACCAGAGAGATTTTGATGTGAATAGGTTTAGCTTTCTTCTGTTGAGGGCGATTAACGGCGCTGTCGAAGATCCGAATATTGGGAGGCTTTTGAATGTTAAAAGCGGCGAGCTGATGCTGATAAGACTGCTTGCTGTAAATTTAGAAGATGTTGGCGACGAGGTTAAAAGAATATGCAGATTTTTGAGCTTGCATGACTTGGGTCCAGAGAGTAAGAAATCCTTGTCTTCTCTCTTGATAGGGATTGAGAAAGCATATTTAGATGTTATGAAAGCATACTATAATAAAGACGTTGAATTAGCATTTGAGGTTGATTTCTGGAAGGATAAATTTGTAGAAAACTGCAACAAGGTGCATGACAAATATCCTGTGAGCGGGTTTGGCAGGATTTTAGAAAGGCTGAAAAAGATGAGCTCAAGCATTGGCGCTGTTGCATGGGTGGTGTATAGCTCTGAATATGGGAAAGAAGATTGACATTATTGGGATTGTTCTTGGAGTTGTAGACATGGCTTTATTTGGATATGCGATGATGAGGATGCGAAGAGCTTCTAAGAAACGAGATTCCATGTTAAAGGAAGAAGGGGAATTGGATATTAATAATTATATTCGAGGAGAGTTTAATGCTCTCGAAAGAGCCTTAGCAGCGCTTAGAAATATATGCGGCAATCAAGAGCAATTGAGATTGGAGAATAGTTTAGCTCCCGAGGGGGAGTTGGAGAAAAGGCTTTCTGGATTCAGGGACTATATAGAGGAAAAATATCTTGGAGACGAGCATCCGCTTTCCTGCTATGATATTCCTGAGAAATTGAGAAGAGAATACGACATTAAACTAAGCGCCTTGAGAGCGATGTACGAAAGAATTGATTTTCTTAGATTTCAATAATTTTTCCTTTGTACCCCGGGTTTATTATCAGCGTCGATGAAATTTTGTCTTTCTTATTTTCATTTTCATGGAGATGGCCGCAAATTGCTATTGCTGGCTTAATCTTTTTTATTAATTTTCTAATTGATTTGTTTCCTGCATATCCTGACTGGAGCTTGTCTAGTTTTGTCTTATATGGAGGTTGGTGCGTAACTAGGATCAGCTTTTTTCCCCTTGCTGCTTTTTTTATTTTCGGGGTTAGCTTTTCCAGCTCAGGATTTTTTCTTTCAAAACCCCCCAAGCCGAAGCCGAAGAATAAATAATTGTTGACGCTGTAGATTTTCTTGTGAATGTTAACTGCAAACTTTGTTTTTTGGCATGCTTTTGTTAAATCTGGATTTGTTTCGTGGTTTCCTGGTATGATGAGCAATGGAAGATTTGTTTTCCCGAACATGTTTAATAATTTCTGCAGACCTACACTGAAGTTTGTCAAATCACCTGCGCAGATTACAATATCTGGATTTGAAATTTGTATTTTTTTAATTAAAGAAGAGATTACTTTTTTATTTCCGTGAGTGTCTGTGAAGATGAAGAGTTTCATATAAATAAGAAAAGGATTTTGATTTATAATGTTTTCTTGAGTTTTGAGAGGTGAATATCCTGGCGATAGATTTATAATGTTAGTATAATTAAATTTTTATTGGGGAACTAAGATGTATCGATATGTTGAAACTGTACAAATTAAAGGAGAAGAACTTGAAAGAGTATTGCTGGAAGCTGCAGAAGAAGTTGGATTAAAAACAACTTCAATCGACGAACAACAGACCAAATACAGTGTGGGGCCTTTTTATAGTCGTAAAGGACAAGTCTATACAGGTACAACTATTAGGTTGAGAGGGAGGGTTCTTCCATTCGCTGAAATTCATGGAATCAAAAAAGATGAAGAAGGAAGTGGGTTTTCAATTGGAAATGGATTTAATACAACCCCGCCGTATTTCGGTTTTAGTTCTGAAAAACAAATTGAAAAATATTTAAGTGTTGTTTCTAATCATCTTCGATCTCGCTGGACCGGTGCTGGTATAGGAATAATAAGTAGTATATGATATTTTGTTCTTGCAATATATCCTTCAAATAACATAAATATTTTTATAATTAATGTTAATCCCCGAATTTATGACAGCAGGAAATTTAACTGAAGCACTTGAGAAAATAGTTTCGCTTTATCAGCAATTAAGAGAGACAAATAAAGACGTCTACTCTGTTGATTATCCCCATGTAGCATGGATAGGCCACGAAGATATATTTGTGCATGACACTTATTTATTTGTTTTACCAGATAGGGAAAGAGCATTGGAAAATGGGTCAGTCAGGCTGACTGATGATGATTATTCTCTATTAGAGGGATATAACCTAAAATTAGTCAACTCAATTCCAATAGATAAAATCAAATCAAAAGAACTGGGAGTTACTCCATTTAAAGAGACTGACTTTAAAACTCTCGACACCTTATTTAAAGAAGGTGTTGTGTTTAGTCGAAGAAGATTACCTTGTTAAGTTAGCGGTTGGTGAATTAGCGATTGAAACTAACTGTTCATTTTTTGTTAGTTTTCGTAAATATTTTTTCTATGCCCTGCTTTCATGATATGCATTGTCTGAGTTGTCTTATCAACATCTATTATTAGCCGATAATCTCCAACTCTTAACTTAAAGCCTTCAATTTCTTCAAGGTGTTCGAGAAAACGAAAAGGGTCTTCTTTACATTTTTGTAATTTTTTCCAGATCCTTTCTTTTGTGCCCCTTTCAAGCTTATTCAGAAAGTCAGCAGCTTTCTTATCAAATTTGAGTTCATACATCTCTTTATAGGCCAAGAATCTTCTTAGTTTCTTCTTCTGTGTAGAATTCGCCTTTTTTAATCCTCTCTCTCGCTTCTTTTATTTCAAGAATGGTTTTTTGGCTAAGTTTAGGTTCTTTTTCGCACATCTTCGCAAGATAAATCAGTTTTCTAACAAGTTCATCATAGGTCTCACTTTTATATTGTTTAAAGGCATCTAACGCTGCTTTCGTTGTTTGGTTTAATCTTATTGTTGTTTCCATATACAATTGTATACAAATGTAGATTATTTAAGCTTTTTGGTTTATAAGAATTTGGGATTTTATTTTTTAAATGGGGAAATACTACAAAATTTTATTTGCATAAACTTAAATAATTTATTATTGATTATCTATTGTAATACTGTTGCTGCCGATAAGGATAAGCAAAAGTAGCAAGGGATTGAAATGCCGCTATTTTCATTGGAGGATGAGTTAATAAACTGGTGGAAAAGCCTTGGTGAAGGAATAAATCGGGATTTTGAAGTCCATACTGGGATAGTTCTTTCTTCATTGCCTGATTTAGATAGTAGGTTAACTGCTATTAGAGAGTATATTGGGATCAAAAGACGGCAATTTGAATCAGAAAAGGAGGAGGAAGGAATAAGAAGAGATCAAGAGTTTCAATTTAACTTAGCAAAAACACAAGTACACGCACTAGGGGTTTTGCTACAAGAGGGGTTGACCCGATCAGCACAAATGATGGCGGACTATGGCAAAGATAATCTTAGACTAATTGAAGGGGTTTTAAAGTCTGTAGAAGAAAGATATGTAGCTCTGCATTCTACGCAACAAGCCTTACTACCTTCTCAAATACCCTATTCACTGCCTGCTCCGCTTAGTTATACTAATTGCATACGACACCATTCTCCAACTCAAGAATTTCCAGCAGGAAGGCAAGGACCAGAGAGATGTGTGTATACAATACCTCAAGAGGATGGTCTTCATATGAGGTGCCTTATTGCTTATACGTCCCAAAACCCAGGCGATAAAGGTTTTGCAAGACTACCTTACCAAATCTTTCATGCTGAGTTGCTTAGGCAAGGAAACTGCCCCAGGCCTTTGAGTAGAAGCGTAACTAGAAGAATCCCTGGTTTAAGCTGGTTATTTGTCAAGCCAGATGTTTGTCCTCTTGCTAGCGGTGAAGAAATAACAATAGATTATAGGAAAAAATAATCAAGGAAATAAAATGGGAATAGATGAAGCAACCCTTAACCAATTTGTAACACAATTTAGGCTATTTTCTGAAAGAGCAGAATCTCAAAAAAGAGAAGAGTTTAATTTAGGGGCTACTGTTTGGGATTTTTTCTTGAGAATGGATGCTGAATTAAAAGAATTAATTCAAAGTCTTGGAAGCACAAATGGAACAACAGATTTTGAGAAATATACAAAAAGGCATACTGAAATTGTAGCTTATATGATCCAATTGGGAAAGGTTGATTTATTAGATTCAAGTGGTTTGAGTGTTTCTGACATCGAAAGGTATGAAACCCTTCAACATAAATATGTCAAAAAAGAGCCTTTGATGAGGAAGATAGAGGCAGAGGAATCTAGATTGCAAATGCTAAAAGCTAGAAGGGAATTAGTAAATCCATTTTTGATCAACTACAAGGCAGCGTTATATGCAGATAAAGATTTAGCTCCGTCAAATGTTCATAAAAGATTAGAGGATAGTGTGCTCATTCATCAGGCGCACAGTGAATTTATTGAGAGATTTGGGTCAGAAAGAGAAGCCGAACATGCACATTCTGATCAGGTGCGCGCTCTTCTTCCAGATTCGAATGATAAAGTGACTGGTCTGGATATAATGGTAAAAAGATACATGGTGGGTGTGTTTTATTTAGGCGCGCTTAATGCTTTAATTGAGCAGGTAGATTCAAATGTGGCTGGGATGCAGAAAGAATCAGGACGCTATAATTTAACCCCTGGAGAAATAGATGACCTTCACAGATTCAAAAGAGGCTTGCATCCAACTTATAATGCAGGAAATTACTTCAATAATTATTATAGGACGCTTTTTGCCAATATACTCAAATTTTTCAAAGAATTAGGTGTAAAACCAAGTTTATAACTTATAAAATAAAAATGCCATATAAAGATAAAGATGATATATCCAGTAGATTTAAGGTAGTTGATAGTTTAATAGACGAGGGATTGCGGAAAAGAGGCAGTCCTTTAGAAGAAAGAACAGAAGGCGAGTTTAGAAAAAGGGTGCAGGAAGTATTTAGGGATAGTTTTCTTGGTTGTAAATTTAGCTTTAGCGGTGAGTTACAGAAGCAGTATAATCTTGCTTGCTCATCTGTTCCCAATATAAATTATTCTTTAGAAGATATCTCAGGTTTTTGTGCAAGTAAAGAACTCGGCGATTGGAATAATTGTGGTTTAGGTATTTTTGTATCTGCATTGATAAATAGGATAATTAAAGATGAAGACACAATCACTTTAAAGCCAAGACAATATATTTTTGAAGACTATATTGGAACCTTTCTGGAAAGAGGGACGATTATAGTAAAGGGAGATGTGAAGTATAGTGTTGGACATACTATGAAAGGCGGAAAGATCATAGTAGAAGGAGGTGCACTCACAGAATATGGCGACTATATGGAAGGTGGCGAATTGATTATTGAAGGGGAGGTTAAAGGTAGTGGTTTTAATCATGTGGTGGATGGGCATGGAATAATTAAGGGCATTGATAAAAGTACCCAGTGGTATACGGATGGTTCAGGACATGGTGGCATTTGCAGTTATCAAAAAGGCGGTTTGATTGAAATCCTATGTGATCTTCCAGATAAGTGGAGTGGGGGTGTTGGATTCCGACAAGAAGGTGGAGAATTAAAAATTTATGGTAATGTTAATTGTGAAATAAACAATGGACAAAAGGGCGGAAAAACATATGTAAAAGGCAATGTAAATGGCGGCATTATTATTGGTTGGTGGAAAGAAGGTGGTGAAACTGTAATAGACGGTAATTGTTTGGAAAAAAAGTGGGGGGGGATAGCAGAAGGCGTGACAGTTGGTCTAAACCAAAAGGGAGGATTGATCAGGGTAATGGGATATGTGCATGGGCCTGTTGCTTTTGATGGCTGGCCTAATGCAGAAATAATTATCGGAAAGAATGTTTATGGGGATATTGGAGATTATAGAACATCAGGAACGAAAGTCACAGTTAAAGGAAGTGTAACAGGAAATGTTGGTATAGGTAAATTTAGAAACGATGACGATCGTAATTTTTTCTGCACTGTCAAAGGGAGTGTTAAAGGGGATGTTGGAGACGGAACGATAAACATTGATGGAAATGTTGATGGAAATATAAATAGTATCAGACCTGGATCTCATATTACTATAAAAGGAAATGTGACAGGCGAGGTGGGGGGAGGGATGCACGGAGGGGAAATTCGCATTAAAGGGGGTATAGGCAAAATCGGAAAATCATTTGGCGGACATATATACCAAAATGGCAGGGATGTGACTTATATCCCTTTAAGTTATATGATTTTAAATGCAATTTTTAAAGATGGATAGAAAATAAGATTGAATTAAAAATGCCAAATGAAGAGAAAGAAAAAGGGAAGGAAAGAAGATTTGGTTTATAAAAATTTGGGAATTTTATAGTTTAGAATAAAGTACTATATATATTTCCACAAAATTGGACCATTGAGTAATAATTAATTTGTGTTAGTTCTCATAAATATTTTATAACTATCTCAAAATAAAAGATTAATCTATTTCTAGATATCCAAGCATGAATCCTGCGTCTTCTGCTTCTATGTCATCATTGTCCAAGGCTTTTTCTATGGACTTTTTTGAGTAGAGGTTCATCTTAACTCCCGCAGTAGGTGCATTTTTTCTTTGATAGTCTTTCTTCTCTGATTGGAAGATGCATTAGTTTCTCGCTAAATAAATCCCCTATGGTTCTTTGGTCTAGAGATATCATTTTTCCACCTCCATTTTCCAGTGATTCTCTATTGATTTTTGAGCTGTCTTAGAAATAGAGTCGGGAAGCTGAGCTTCCCGTTCTAGGGCGGCATATTCATGCCATGTTAGATAGGTTTTTTTGAACCATTTCATTTTTGCACCTCCTTGGCTTCTTGTTTTTTAGAAGGGGTTTGAATTTATATTGGGTGCGGGGGTGTGTGTCATGTGTGTCAGTTGAATGGAAAATATATATTGGAGAATATAACTAAAATACTATAAATCTACTTCTCTTATGCAGTTATGCAACAATCTTCTTTTTTACTTTGTCTTCTTGAAAATCTGCATTTATTATCTTGTCAAATACATCGATAAGGATTAATACATACTGATTGGCTGTATTGAGCTTGTATAATCTGGCGTTTCCTATGTCTCTGGTGTGGACAATTATTCTTGATTTTTCTAAATCCCCCCACATTCTAAATAAAGTAACCCTATTAATGCCTGCTCCTTCTGCAATGTCTCCTATTGAATGGTCTAGTTCCCTGCCTTCCAGCAAATACTCTAGAACTCTTATTTTCGGGGTATCCCCAAATATTTCCTTAAATAATGTAGGCTCATCCTGGAATTTCATATTTTTTATTAAATTTCATTAATATTTAAATGTTTCTAATTTGTAATACTTATGTTGCTTTTTTGTAAAATATCTTTATTAATGATAATTGTTTTTTTTTATGTATATGGTTAAGATTGATGTTATTGAAATGAGAAATATACAAAAGAAGATGATTAGGATGCTAAAAAATAAGAAAAAATATGGCGGGGCTCATACCGAGACGATGCATCTGAAAAATTGTGTCCCTAAACATTTGAGAGGAGAGAAAATTGTTGATGAAGCCATTAAAGATTTATTTAGGAGAGGGGTTTTATCTTAATAAAAAATCAACGGGGGAGATACATTGTAGCTTAGATACTGGAAAATTGAAGGAGATTAATGAGATTGAAAATTCTTGATTTTAGAAATCACTTAACTTTGTTATCTTGTATGACTTTCCCTGCATTCCCTGGATTTCTTCTAATTTGATGAGGTTTGCTTTTTCCAGATTGTTTATTTTTCTCAAGAAGGTCCTTTGGCTTTTTCTGTCTTTAGTTTTGGCTTTGTAGATACTAAAAATTTCTGTTGTTGTTTTGTCTTTGTTTTGGTTTAGGATTGAAAGAATTTCCTCTTCGTCTTTATCTAGCTCCACTGGCTTTTTGAAATCACATAATTTTGAGACTGCCTGCTTAAGATGCTCGGCGCTGATTTGCTTCAAGGAAGATGATTCTGCTATTAATGCAGACTCTCTAAGCAAAAATAATCCTATCCTTATATCTGTTGATTCCAAGGTTTTTTCTGTGATTGATTCTATTATCTGTTGCGGGATTGCGCTTGGATGGAAGGCTAATTGAATTCTGGATTTTAGGATTGATTTTATCTCGTCTTTTTTATAAGGCTTGAATTCTAATAAATCAGGAAGAAGCCTTGACTTTAATCTTGGGTCTAACTTCTGACTCCAGTTTTTATCATTTGTGATTAATATTATTGTTTTCCTGTAAATATCTTCTATAAGCTGGTATAATAATTCTATGGATTCTGCTTTGTCTGCCTCATCGAATATAAAGACTGCTGAATTCTGATTTATTTTTTGATTTATAATTTGCAGCAATTCATCTGATGATTTATTTTGGGTGAATTTATAATTTAGCTGATTGCATAACTCCAAGATTATTTTATGAGGGGTGTTTTTCTTCCATAGATTTATGTAGAAGGCTGAAACTTCGTCTGCTGTTTCTTCCAATTCCTCTTTGACTTTTATGCAAGCCAGAGTTTTGCCCACACCTGGAGGGCCGTATATAACCAGATTTTTTCCGTTTCTTCTTTGGAGCAGAGGCTTTATGCATGATGCTATGTATTGATTTTCGTTTTCCCTGAATTCTATCGGGCCGCGGGGAGTGAAGTTTGGGTCTAATGCTATTTCATTTTTGAGAATTGATTCCGAGTCTTGCAAGTATTTTTTGAACAAGGACATAAAATTAAAAATAATTTGAAAGATATAAAGATTGTTGTTGCTGAGAAATCCTTTGGTTGAGAGCTTTTTTAAACTTTGCCATTTTGCTATCATGCATGAGAAA
>Ga0209541_10007238_pt1 | contig 18724 bp, 23 predicted proteins | sample RifCSPlowO2_01_FD_184027 | JGI IMG/M metagenome (GOLD analysis project Ga0209541, IMG submission 184027) | Groundwater microbial communities from Rifle, Colorado - Rifle CSP2_plank lowO2_0.1 (SPAdes) (version 2) | ecosystem: Environmental > Aquatic > Deep subsurface > Groundwater | place... | reverse complement strand
TGATATAGATGATGCAATTAAGATGTATAATGAAGGGGCAGATTATGTGATCTTGCCTCACTTCTTAGGCGGAGAACATGTTTCCCATCTCATTGAAGATATCCGTAAAAAGAAAATTAAAATGCATGATGAAAAGAGACGGCATCTCCAAGACCTTCAAGAACGGAAGAAAATAGGGCATACCCATCCAAAAGGCGTGAATATTTAATTGTTGCGAAAGAGTTAGAAAAACAGTAAAAGAAAACTGAAACAAAAAACAATATAATACTGGTTAGTCACCAGTCTGGATCCGTTACTCCTGGCCATGTTGCCTCATTTTCTCCTTCTTTGGAAGTTGTTGCCCCAATATCTGGTATTGCTCCTGGACAATTATCCTGAATATACGTTTTAAGAGTTCCAATCCGTGCTTTATCCGTTTGAATTCGTTCATTCGCTGATTTTAATAAAAGATAAGGCTTACTTATTGGTTGTACATATGTTTTTGATAAATCTGCTCTCTGAGCCTGCCCGGCAAATGTTTCTCTTTGAGTTTCAAGTTCCACGCTCAGCTTGGCTTTTTCTTCTTCAGTTAACAGATCTTGCAACTCTGCTTCTATTGATGTTTCTTCCGGCGTGCTTTCCTTTGCAGGAAAACAACTTATCAGTAAAGTCAACAAAGATAAAACAATAATCATACTAAGTGTTTTTTTCATCATACTCACCTCTTTTCTTTTAAGAAATTCTTAGGTATATAAATATTCCTTTAAAGAAGGCTTAGTAGAAAATCTCTCTTCGTTCTGGTAGTGTCAGACTTCGCACTTGATTTTTTAATTGAATTGCCTAACACTACCTCCATTTTCTATAGAGCCGGGTTAATAAAAAAGAAGAAAGAAAAGAGGGTCTATTTTTTTCCCAAGGTTATTTCAATGTTGCTTACACGAACAGGTCTGCCTGCATCGCTTTCAAATTCTTCGCTGTCAATTTTAATATCTCTTACTTCCACAGTGTTTTCTAAGAATCGTTTCCGCGCAACTTCCGCAACATCGACTGCTCGGGAAATGAATTTTCCTCGCGCTTTAATAATAACATTGCTCGCTCCTTTAGTTGTGAATTGCATGACCACTCCTGTCACGTAATTCATAAACGGCTTGTTTCCAATAAAGATGGAATTGTCTTCGGCCATTGTTCATCCCCTCCGCTGGGCGTTTTTACTCTTTCTTTTTCAAACGCGTCATGTATCCGGCAATGATATTTCGCAGCTTCTTGCTTTGAACGCTGGTATGCCGAGCGGTAATCACTTTATTCTGCTCAAAGTCTGTTGTGAACGCATTTCCATGGAGTGCAAGCAGTTCTTTTGTTTTCCGTTTGATGAATGTTGTTTTAATTCGTCCCATTTTTTTTTCTGTGCGCTGGATTATTTATAAACATTATGGTTAAAAAAATGGTAAAAAACGAACAACCAGTATACAAATAAGTAACATTTATATATTAGCGTACACTTCATCTCTCCCATGGTAATTCTTTTTGACCAATTCAATCTGCCGGAGGATATCTATAAAGTTATTTTTGCCACTGAACAACAGGAAGTTGTAGCAAGAATGCTCATGACATATATGTGGGAAAATGGCCGTGAGATCGGCAAAACAGAGATGAGTCTCTTTGCTACGCAGCTTCATGATGGAAATGCGGTGCTCAAGCCGCAAGGAAAATCTCCTTTAGATAGAGAAACCAGAATTTCATATAACAAACGACAATTTTATGATCGTATTTTAACACCGATGCGCGGGATGGGTTTGATTGAATATGACCTGTACAAGAAAACATATAAAATATCTGATAAATTTAATAAGCTCATGATTAAAATAGGTTTATTGTGGCTGCGGGAATTGGAAAAGAAAGGGCAAAGGTGAGTTTATGGTGGAGAGAAAAAGTAGTTCTTTACAAAAAATTATTGTTTCTACTCTCGTTGGTGTTGCTTTGAGTACAAGTATGGTCACCTGTGCGCCAGATGGATGTACCAATCGGAAATCACTGAAAGAATATCAACAAATATCTCAAAAACGTGAAAGCGATGAAAGTGATTATATTCAATACAACCAGTTTACCCGGCAAAACTTACATGAGGAATATTTAAGAAAAGAGTATTTAAGAGAAAAATAAATTTCACTCTCCAGCCGACTGTATCGCTAAAAAAAGATCCCACGTACACTACAATGGTAAAAAAAGAGTTATTGCTTCCTCATAAACAATATCCTGAAGTTGCTGCTCTTGCTCGGGAAGTAACGCCTTTTATCTTAAAAAGAATGCCTCACAAAAAGATTCCTGTTCTTAACCCGAATGCGTTTTATTGTCTGGAAACAGTAGGCTATGACAAACCAACGTTCGTCTCCATATATCATGTTCAAGACGATTACACCAAACTTAGGGATTCCTTACAAGAAATAAAACGGTTAAAAGAGGGTAAATACTTTGATCAAAATCATTCATTAAGTGGGATAGACCAGGAGACTCATGCATATGAGTTCAGCTGTGATACCGGTTTCCTAACATCTGTTGCTCACTACGCCAACGACTTTCGAGAATCAGGATTTCGTTGGAATGAAAAGCTTCAGCAACGAGTTGAAGGACGTGCTCTCCGTGCTGTGCCGGAAATAGTTGTCCATGCTTATGAAACAGCGAGAACAGTTTCTACTGGGTCGGTTCGGAAAATGTATGCAACTCCTGGATCAAGTACAGAAAAAGAAACGGCAAGATATTTTTATCAATCCCTGGAGAAGATAGTAGATCCCAGAACTTATGTTAAATTTTGGAAACCTTCTTAAGACTCTTCAAGCGCTTGAAATGCAAGGATATCTTCTGTGCGTAATTTTTCTTTCTTTCTCATCTTTTCCTGCACTTCTTTGGTCTTTTCCAAGATGATATTGTGATAATTTTTTCTCTCTTCTTTCTGAGAGAGTTTTGCCAGTTCACCAACATTTCTTGATACTGTTTCAAATTCTTTCTTTATCTGTTCGTATTTTACCTTGAGTTCTAAATGTTTTTCGGCAAGTAGTTGTTCTTCTTCACGCTTTTTCTTAATCTCTTCAAACAAGCTGTTAATCTGCTCATGTTTCTGCTGTGATTCCTGCGCCTTGTGCTGCACTTCGTGGTGAATTTCCTGCGCTTTCCTGCGCTGCTCTGCAAAATCAGCGCTGGTCGTATTAAGCTCCTTCCACACATTCCCTAATTGTTCCACCTGCTTGTACTTAGATTTTAGTTCTTTGATTTTTTTGGTGATTTGCTGCTCGCGGGAGAAAGGCATGACCTCAGTTTCGATTTGTTCTTCTAAATGCCGTATCTGCGTTTTAAGAGAAGAAGGATCTGCGCGCACATTTGTCTGCGAGAGTAACTCTTTTTTCTTTTCTTCTACAGTCTTATGCTCGCCTGCTTTTTCCTTGACGGTGAGATTCAGTGTTTCCCTCTGTTTCTTTAATTCTTGGACGATCCTTGTGATCTCGTCACGTTCTTGTTTTAGCTTGGTCGCTGCAGCTAGAGTGGTTCTAATATGATCACGGGTTAATTTTAGTTCTTTAAAAACTGCTTCCTTCTGTTCGTGTATTTCATGAAGATTCGTACGAAGGAGGGACAGTTCCTGTTTTTTCTGTTGAAATTCCGTACCTGACTCGTCAGTCTGTTGCATAGTCATTATTCGTGATGACGTCTCCTATATTTTTGATTTTGAAAGTACTAATTGTACATAGAAGAAAGAGAAAAGAAAAATAAAAAAAGAATCTTTCAGCCGAACAATGCGCCAAGACCTGCAGCAGCAGATTCTTCAGCTTTCTTTTCATCTTCTTTGGATTCTTTTTTCTCTTCTTTCTTCTTTTCTTCAGGTGCAGCGGTGGATACCGCGGCAACTGGCGCAGCTACGGCCGCTTTCTTAATTGCTTCTGTAATATCTACGCCTTGCAGTGCTGCAACTAATGCTTTTACACGCGCTGCATCTACAGAAACGCCTGCAGCTGTAAGTACAGCTTTCACGGCATTTTCCGTAATTTCTTTTCCTGCTTTATGAAGCAGCATCGCCGAGTAAATATATTCCATTTTATATCCCTCCATGAATTTTATATTTTTATATATTTGCTTCGTTTTTGATGGAAAGAGCTTGTCCTTCCGCTTTTGCCAAAATTTCATTCACAGTTTCTGCTGAGATGATGCCTTGCTCTATCGCCAAAGCTTTTGCATCCCTAAACGCTTTCTGCAACAATAATTCTGTTGTTTCTGTTGTTAAATACACGCACTCGATTGCCAGGTTCATCGCCCACTGTGCAGCTTGAGCTATATTTTGCGCATACTCTACTTCGTCGATATGCAATTGCTTGGCATCGAACACCATGCCATTTTCCCAAACAGCGACAAGATCAAGGCCAATTTCCATAGGCTTGATGTCCAGCCGTTTAAGTGTTTCCGCAACTTTCGCGGTAATCACATTTCCTTCTTTCACTACCGTTGTATCATTGATAATCGCCAGCTTACCGCTTTCAACTTTCGTTTTGATACCAACGGCTGCTAATTCTGAGATAATCGGCCCGGGCGCAAACGTGGTTGGACCTGCTTTTACAACTACATCTCTAGGTGCAATTTGGCCTGCTTTCGCCGGAGCTTCTGATTTATTCTTTTGAATTGTTGCATAAACACTGAAAGGGTTATCTTCAGCAAAAATCAGCGCGGGCATGCCTTTGATCTTTTTGGTAAGTTCCTGCATGTTTTCCTTTTTTGCTTCTGCTAAGGCTCGATACAGCAGTCTCTTCCTGGCCATGCGAATTTTTACTTTTTTCTTTGCCAGCATCGCGCGCATTGTCTGTAATTGCTGCGCGGGAAGATTCTGTAAATTTACGACTCCCACAATAGGATGATGTTGAATATCCTGCACGAGTTCATGTACCAGTTGTTGTTTTTGTTCGCTCACCATTGTAAATCTGATATGTCCTATAATTAATCTTGTCTTATTATATTTTAATCGGTTGCCCCATTGTTACTTTAAGCTGTACATTTTTAATGTTCTGTTCTTCATTAGGCAAATTCTTGAGTACGGTGTTATATACAGCAAGAATATTATCAATGATCTCATGCTCCGGCTGATCTTCCCTGCCCACCAGGCATTGCAGGTTCATTCCTTTCTTTGCGGTAAGATGAACCGTTGTGCTCAGTTTCTTTACCAACGGTTCTAAGATCGCGTTGGGAGGAACGACGCATCCAAGCTTTGGATTAGGCATTTTTCCTTGCGTACCGAGAGCTTTTCCAAATGCTGCCGCAATTTTCGGCATTAATGTTGCTTGAGCAATGAAATAGTCATACTCTTTAGCTAATTTTTTTCCCGTTTTTTTATCAGCATACTTGTCGAATCCTGTTTCTCTGATCGCTAGATCACAATATTTCTGCGCTTGATCTGCCAATTGCTGGTCAACAAAAGCGGCAATTTTGATCTTTTTCCCTTTAGAAAAGGGCAGGGTAACAAAGAAGTCAAGTGGATTTTGTTTTACAACAAAATTCTTAAGATTGATCACTAAATCGTAGGACTGAGTAAATTTTCGTTTGGGTTGTTTCTTAACTTCCTCTAACGCTTTTTTAATTTGTTCTTTATCCATACCAACCTCCTACTCTTTGAGTAGTTATTACGGTTTGAATCGTAGGATGAGGAGTTATTTATAAAGATTGTGGGTCTTTTTCTGTTTATCTACGCTTTATCTACACTCATCCTTCAGCGTCTTCACTTTCCTGCTTCTGAGGATTCTTCAAATCTTCCACTGTTTTTTTGAATGCCGCAATTTGTTTTTCCGTCAGTGAACCAAAGCGTAAATAGGACTGTTTAATATTCCGCAGGAATGATGATTGTTTGTATAATGTTTCTGGTATGTCAAACAATTCTTTATATTGAAGGTCATCAACCGGCTGGTTAATTTGTTTCATGTGGCACTCCACACAAACCGGAAACTGCCGCTGGGAATACATCACCACCATGTTCTTCTTGCATAATGCGCAGCGCTGTTTGAATTTTGGTTTTGCCATGGTTCTCATCCGAATATTTTCTTGATAAAACTGGTGATCGGTTTCTCTTCCTGTAACTGTTTCACCAGCTCCACTTGTTTCTTCGTCAGTTTCTTAGGAATTGTAATTCGCACTTTGACCATCTGGTCGCCTTTTGTTTCACTCTTCACGGAAGACAATCCTTTTCCGCGCATGCGCAGAACGGTCTCTGACTGCGTGCCGGCGGGAATGGTCAATTTTGCTTTTCCGTCAATAGTAGGAACATCAATGTCATCACCGAGCACAGCTTGGGTAAATGAAATTGGAATAGTTAAATGCAGGTCATCGCCTTTTCTTTGAAATACTTTATGCTCTTGTAAATGGATAATGACATACAAATCTCCCGGCGGCCCGTTATTCTCTCCGACTTGTCCTTCACCTTGCAGGCGCAGCCGCATCCCTTCTTCCACGCCTGCAGGTATGGAAACTTCAAGATTTTTCTTTTTTCTTACCAGCCCTTCACCGGCACAGTCATCGCAGGAATCTTGAGGCAATTCTCCCTTGCCATGACAATACGGGCAGGGCCCGGTCTGCTGGAATAAGCCAAAAGGCGTACGCTGGGTGCGCTTCATATAGCCAGAACCATGGCAGTGATGACATTGTTCAAAGTGCAGTGCTCCTTTGCCTTTGCACTTAGGGCAATATTCTAATTTATTCAATGGAAGAGTCTGCGTTGTTCCCGCTGCTGCTTCTTCCAGGCTGATCTCTGTTTCATACGCCAGATCGGCTCCTCGGCGGCCTCGTGTCGGCCGGCTTCCTCCGCCGAAAACGTGCTCAAAGATGTCATCAAAATCCCCAAACATGCCGGAACGAAATTGGGACATAATATCAGAGAAATCATATCCTTGGAATCCTCCCCCTTGACCTCCCTGGAAAGCAGCGCTGCCAAACTGATCGTACTGCTGGCGTTTTTTATCATCTCCAAGAACGGCAGCGGCTTCACTGATTTCTTTAAACTTTTCTTCGTATTCTTTTTTCTTGTCTTCTGGAGCGCGATCGGGATGGAACTGCATCGCTAACTTCTTATACGCTTTTTTAATCTGTTCTTTGGTCGCGTTTTTTTCAACGCCGAGAAGGGTATAATATTCTTTATTTGCCATGGTGTTCTATTGCTTCATTACTTCTTTGATTGCTTCATTGCCATTTTCTATTGCTTCTTTAAGTTCTTCCGGGGAGAAATCAAGATGGGAAAAAATCATGTCCTCTTGGTTTTTCATCTTTTGTTCGTACCTCTTCCAGGCGGCATCATCTCTTGGATACATTTCTTGTAAATACAATAATCGCTCTTGGAGAGAAACAATCTTCTCTTGGAAAATCCGCCAATCAGCGTAATGAACGACAACTTCCTCCCAGCCAGGGTTCTCATGCCGGGGATTACTTACATTGCGAAGTGCGAGCGCCAAGTCTGGATATGTGTCTTTGAAAAGGATAAAAGCAACTTCCCCTTCATACTTATGAGGGTATTGTTCGCGTAATTTTTTCCACATTATAATTTCATCTTCAGAGAATGCATAGTTATGAAATTTATTAGGTTTCAATTCTTTAATGGTCACCATCTTAAACAGATCATGCAGCAACGCAGTACGGTCCACCAGCTCTACATGAAGAGAAATCCCTCTTTTTGTCAGTTGTTGTGCAAGGAAAGAAGCAACTTCCCGGACTTTTTTACAATGGTTGAAGATATTCTTAGGTACTTTGTATTCTGTAAAATAGTCCAGGCATTGTTGTTCTGTTGGCAGTTTCATCTTAAAATCAAAAAGAAAGAAAAAGAAAGTTAAAGAATCTTTCTATGCCTTTTCTTCTCTTTTCTCTTTAAATTCAGCGTCAACAATGTTTTCATCTTCCGTTGTTCCTGGGCCGGCTCCCGCTTTCTGCTGTTTCGCCGCAGCCTCTTGGTACATTCTTGTGCCAATCTCCTGCACAACTTTATTTAATTCATCGATTTTGCTGTTAATTGCGTCAGGATCGCCGCCTTTGCGCGCTTCTTCTACAGCAGCCATGCCCGCTTCAATCTTTTTCTTGGTCGTAGCATCGATTTTATCTTTAAACTCGTCAAGCACTTTTTTTGTCTGGAAAACAACGGCATCAGCATTGTTCTCTGCTTCTATTTTTGCTTTTTGTTTTTTGTCTTCCGCTTCGTGCTTTTTCGCTTCTTCTTTCATCCGTCCTACTTCGTCTTTGCTTAAGTTGCTGGAACCCGTAATTTTAATCTTTTGTTCTTTGGCTGTTCCCAGATCTTTTGCGCTGACGTTCAAAATGCCGTTGGTGTCGATATCAAACGTCACTTCCACTTGCGGCACGCCTCTCGGTGCAGGAGGGATTCCCATCAAATCAAACTGGCCAAGCGCTTTGTTGTCCGTAAACATCGGTCGCTCTCCTTGCGCAACCCTGATGGTTACTGCAGTTTGGTTGTCTGCTGCCGTGGAGAAAATCTGCGACTTCTTTGTAGGGATGGTGGTATTTCGTTCAATTAATTGCGTGAATACTCCTCCCAGTGTTTCAATTCCTAGGCTGAGCGGGGTGACATCTAACAAGAGAACGTCTTTGATATCTCCGGCAATGACTCCGGCCTGAATCGCCGCACCTGCTCCGACGGCTTCATCAGGGTTCACTGATTTGTCTCCTTCCTGATTGGTAAGTTTCTTTACCAGTTCTTGTACTATGGGAATTCGTGTTGACCCGCCGACAAAAATAACCCTGTTAAGCTTGTCTGCGGTCAAATTAGCATCCTTCAAAGCCTGCTTGACAGGACCTTCCAGTCGTTTTATAATGGGTGCAATCAACCCCTCAAACTTTGCTCTAGTCAGTTCTTCTTTAATATGCTTAGGGCCGTGATTGTCGGCAGTAATAAAAGGAATGCTGATCTCTACTTTTGTTTTAGTAGAAAGTTCAATTTTTGCTTTTTCCGCTGCCTCTTTAAGGCGCTGCATGGCCGTGGGATCATTCTGCATATCAATTCCAGTAGATTTCTTGAAATTGCTTACCAAGTAATCGATGATGATCTGATCAATATCATCCCCGCCGAGCAAGTTATCCCCGCTGGTGGATTTTACTTCAAATACCCCGTCTCCTAATTCTAAGATAGAAACGTCGAACGTTCCGCCGCCGAAGTCAAAAACAAGAATGGTGTGATCTTTCTCTTGCTTGTCAAGACCATAGGCGAGAGCTGCCGCTGTAGGTTCATTAATAATCCGCAGCACGTTCAGTCCGGCGATTTCACCGGCATTCTTTGTTGCTTGCCGCTGCGCGTCGTTAAAATACGCTGGAACGGTAATGACTGCATTTTTCACAGACTGGCCAAGGTACGCTTCCGCATCCCGTTTCAGTTTCTGCAAAATCATTGCTGAGATTTGTTCTGGGGTGTATTCTTTGTCGTCAATTTCTACTTTTTCATTCGTTCCCATCTTTCGTTTAATGGAACGAATGGTATGGGAAGGGTCTACGATGGCTTGATTCCGCGCCACTTGCCCGACGGTAATTTCATCCCCGTTAATATGCACGACACTGGGCGTAGTTCTGGTGCCCTCCGCATTAGAAATGATGGCCGGTTTTCCTGCTTCCAGAACTGCCATCGCCGAGAAGGTTGTACCTAAATCAATGCCGATTGTTGCTCCTGATATGTTTTTGTCTGCCATTTTAATTATCCTCCGTAATTTCCTTTCTTGTATTTTTTTTATTCATTATCATTTTGTATTATTGTTTGCCTCTTGTTTTTTAGTTTCTGCGTTATTCTTATTTTCTACACTCTCTTTTTTCCTGCCGGCACTTACTTTTACTTTGGCGTGTTGAATCACGCGATCATGCAAGGTAAATCCGCGCTGGAATTCTTCAATAATCATGTTCTCTGGAAGGTCAGATTCCACTTTCATGAGCGCTTCATGATAATGCGGATTAAACTGCGCATTGGTTGTGTTCATGGGTTTTACGTAGTTATCCTCTAAGATCTGAAGACACTGCGCATGGATCAATTCGATCCCTTTCTTGAAGTCATCATGATTACCATTTGCGTTTTTGAGAGCCAATTCAAGATTGGTGATAATTGGCAGCAATTGCAGGATGCCTTCTTGTGCGGCATATTCCCGCATTTCCTGTATCCGTTTCTCTGTCTGTTTCTTGTAATTCTCAAAGTTTGCCTGTGTCCGCTTGAGCAGCTCGATCACTTCCTGAAGCTGCGTGTTCTGTCCGTTCACGTGGACTTCTGATGCGTCCTTCTCTTCTTTCTCTTCTACGGGAAGTTCTTCATCCAGAATTTCTTCTTGGGCTTTGTCTTTGTTGTGCTGTTCTTTGTTTGTTCTTTCCATTGTCACTTAATCCTGATTTGTTTTCGTGGTTTTTTTCCAATATGTAAAACCTATCTTGTCAACCTAAAGTCAACCCAGTAGGTCTAAACTGCAACCCATATATAAATTTTGTGGAAAAAATTTAAAAACTCTTTCCTCTATTCTTACTATATGGTATGGAAACTAACAGTTATACAAATTCGTCATAGGGAAGGGGATGAAGAAATAAACAAAGAACTGCAATGGCTTGGAAATTCTCTAGGCTTATTTAATCTTCGGGATAAAGACAGCAGCTGTTTTCGTGTATTTATCATCTTAGTGCGCAAGGCGCGGCAGAATGCTGCTCTTTCTTCCGATGAAATCGCCGAGAGGCTGCATTTGAGCAGGGGAACAGTTGTCCATCATCTTACAAAACTCATGGAGTCTGGCATTGTTGTCCGTGAAAGAGAGGGATATTTACTCCGTGAGTCGCATTTGGCTCGGGTTATCCAAAATCTGCGCCGGGACATGGAATCAGTCTTTACGGAATTAGAACAGGTCGCTCAAGATATTGATGGGAAATTGGGCTAATAAGGTGGAAAAGAAGATTAAATTTCTACCATATAATTACAACAAAGTTATATAAAACCTAAAAATAACATCTCCGTGTAAAATAGAGGATGATATCGTAAGCAATGAATCTCAATCAAGTTAAAAAACTCATGGAGCGGAAGAAGACATCCCGCAAAGGAGAAAATGGTCGGGCGTTGATTATTGGCGGTTCTCCGGAGTACGTTGGTGCTCTTACCTTAGCAGGCCTTGGTGCGTTGCGAGCTGGTTGCGATGTGGTAACAATTGCTGCGGAAGAGAAAGTAGCCTGGACAGTAAATCGCTACGCTCCTGATCTTATCACTCATAAGATAAAAGGCACGTTATATACGGTAAAGAACGCGAAAGAAATGGTGAAATTCGCGGAAAAGTTTGATGCTGTTCTTATCGGCAATGGAATTACTCGTAAGGCGGATAAGTTTTGCCAGTATTTCATCAAAAAATCACCACGCCCCAAGGTAATTGATGCTGATGCATTGAAATCTCTTTCGTTTAAGGATTTTAGCAATTCGATTCTTACGCCGCATGAAACAGAGTTGGAAATGATGCTGGTTAACAGCAACAAAGAATTCTTACTGCCAAAACTTCGGGAATCTAATGCCAAAGAGAAAGCCGAGATCTTGCAGGGCAACTTACGCTATTTTTTACAGAATGATAATGTCTTGTTAGTGAAAGGGCCAACGGATATCATTATCTCGCGGAATAAGATCGCTTTTAACAGAACGGGAAACCAGGGCATGACCAAAGCAGGAACTGGTGATGTCTTGGCCGGGTTAGTGGTCGGTTTCCTGGCGAAAACACAGGATCTATTTAAGAGCGCCGTGGCCGGCTCGTTCATTAATGGGTATGTTGGGGACCAGCTCTTAAAGAAAAAGAAAGGGTACAGTTTTATTGCCTCTGATATTGTAGAAGACCTTGAGAAGCTTAATCTTGTGGGAAAGAAGTCAGCACATGAATCTGCATTGAAGAAGAAAGATTAAGATTGAATTCTCATTCTACATTCCTTCTACACAAAATTTAAATACATAGTTTCTGTTACAGAAGGGATGGTCTTCTTATATGACATTTATCAGCAGCCGGTATGGGCGCTGTTCGGCTTGCTTGTTCTTACTCTTTGGACTTTGGTCTGGGAAGGTCTTGGTTTATGGCATGCGGCACAGCATAAACAGCGAAACTGGTTCATTGCCATCCTTGTGTTAAATACCCTTGGGCTGCTGCCAATTGTGTATTTAATCTGGTTCAGGCCGCGAAGGGAAGAAAAAGGAGATGCTTTTGATGAATTCGTGGAGCGGTTGAAGAAAAAATCGGAAACTAAGAAAAAGAAAATAGTGCGGAAGAAAAAGTAAAAAGTGCCTAATAGTTGTTCGTTTCAATCAGAGTTGGGGGCTGAAGACCCAGCAGTTGTCTTAATTCATATAAAGAATGGATTCTCAAGGAGGGATTTACATCCGGAAATTCATGTTCCCCCCGTACTATAAGAACATCATACACTTGTGCATTTTTTGCCGTCGCCACATCTTCATCCGCATTTCCAACATAGATAGCTTTGCTTTTATCCACTCCTAATCTCTTCAAGCAGGATTCTAATCCTTGGGGATGTGGCTTTGGGTTTATCCCATGTGAACTTTTGGCGATAATTACACTATCAACATTTTTTTCTCCGAGCATTCCAATTTCCAGAGAAGCAATATGCATTGGTGCACCAGTAACGATTCCTATCTTATAGCCATGTTTTCTTAGCGATTCCTATCTTATAGCCATGTTTTCTTAGCTCTTGTATGAAATCAACATCATCATATACTTTTGTGAATTCCCTTCTTAACTCCACGGTATCATATTTTCCAAGTATCTCTCAAAATTGTTCAGGTTCCACGCCAAATTGTTCTTGTATAATTCTATCCCTTCTTGCTTCAAACCAATACCTATCCACATTATGATTAGAAGATACGACCCCCAAATCTCTTAATGTTTGTCCGACTACCAGATATCTATATTCTGGAGCAGTATGCACCAGTGTCCCATCCAAATCAAAAACAACTGCTTCATATCCCATAGTTTAACAAAATAAACAGAACTTATAAAAATATATCTCCCCTGAAAAATGATTTTTATTCTTTCTTTTTGAGAAAATCATATAATCCTCCCAGAGACCAAATTATGACAGAACCACCATATCCAAGAATAAGTGCTACTTCTACCCTATTTAGACATTAAATTCCTCAAGAAAAACTTTTCCTTTCTCTGCTTTTATCGTATATTCTTTTCTGTCGCTTAAGCCCGCAATCTTGGTGATAAATTCGGGAAGCAAAATGCGTTCGCCGCGGAATTGCAGCGTCGCAATTATTTCTTGAGAAGTTATCGGTTCAATATTCCTGATATCTTTCATGAACTTGTCTGCCTCTTCTTTTTTCCGCTCTGCGAGCACTTTTTCCGTTTTTTTGTATAAGAACCTGGCGATAGCTTCGGGAATGTCAATCGTTGAAACTTTACTAATTCCTTGCAGTCCGGGAGAGATGTTGGCTTCAATTACCAATGGCCCCAATGGGCCTTCCAGAATGTCTACGCCACAAATATCTGTCTGCAATGCCTTGGCTGTATCTAATGCGGCGTTGATCGCTTCCCGGCTTAATTGCACTGGTTCGGGCGTTCCACCACTGTGCGTATTTGCCCGTTTCTCATAGGTTAGAGCTTTTCTCCGCATCGCAGCGATAACTTCATCACCGACAACTAAGGCGCGGATGTCCGTGCCTCCCGTCTCCACATATTCTTGGATGATAAATGGCTGATTGAGCGCGCCAAGCGCATCCAACAGGGAGGACGCAGAGCTGATCGAATCAGCAAACATAACTCCTTTCCCCTGCGTTCCTTCCGGGAATTTCATCACAATGGGATACTTTACTTTGTTGAGAAGATTCTTTGCCGCTTCCGTTGTCGGAGAAAGATACGTCCTCGGCATGGGGATATTATGCTGCTGTAATACAAGATGCGTCAAGAGCTTGTTATGAACAATAGTGAAAGAGTTTGCAGGAATAGGCATATAAGATATTTTTCCTTCCAGCAATGTGGCAATGGAACGAAGCAAATTGGCGTAGCGGAATGAGCCTTTCAGAAAAACACAATCATAATTATCCAACGGTTTTCCTTCATAAAAGATACCTCCTTCTTTTCCTAGATTAATCTCGATGTTTCGCAATTGAATCATATCTAGATCAAAATATTTCCGCATTGCTTCCGCGGTCATAAGCGAACTTTTGCTTCCTAGAGAGATTAATGCCGCTTTCATGTTGTGTTTCCTTTGCGAGGGTCAACCAGAAAATTTCCTTTGGCGAGAATATTCTGTCCGATGAGAATTTGGTAGGTCATGTGTTTTCTGTCAGCCAGCGTGAATTCCTCCTCAATGATCTGGCTGTCAATTTTTATCTTGGCGTTAACGAGAGGACGTTTTTCTACACCTGCTGCTGATTTGACAAGTTTTAATTTTTGGCTCGGTTTGAGATGCAGTTCTTCGGCAAGCTGGCGGTCTAGGGAAGAAGAAGTTGCCCCTGTGTCAATACGCGCCAGACAGGTATGTTCTTTCCCGTTGGCTCCGACCAGAGTAACTTCTTTGGTGAGGCCTAAAATACGTTTTCCATCCATAAGAAAAATACCTGTCCATGTTTTATAAGATTTTTGTTTGAAAAACAAAGATTTTTTAAATCCCGTCCTTTTCCGAATGAAAAGATAGTCATATTGCCCCGGTGGTGTAGACGATTAACTATCGGCACTATCCGGACTATCATACAGCACTTTCGATGCTGTGACCCGGGTTCAAATATCCAAAAGGGAGACCACAAATCCCTTGGATTTGGGAGTCCCGGCCGGGGCAGTTTTTTTTAATTCTTATTTTGTTTTGAAAAAGAGAATGTTCTCTAAGTGTCCATTTTTCTAAACACCTGCTAAAGATAACAAACATCCCTTTTCTTTCACGTAAGATATAAAAAGAAACCTTCTTCTAACTACTTTGATAGTTGTTTTCTAGACCGTGATAACACACCTGCAGGAACCCTATAAGCCAGTACACATTAAATCCGTCCTTCATCCTCTTATTAACCAATGGTTCTTCTCAAAATTCAAGGAATTCTCCTTGCCGCAGCTCTATGGCGTCATGGAGATCCATAACCGAAAAAATGTTCTCATCTCCGCGCCCACAGGCTCCGGAAAGACGTTAACGTGTTTTCTCTCCATCCTTAACGAACTCGTTGATTCCTCATTGAAAGGAATTTTGGAAGATAAAGTCTATGCCGTCTACGTTTCTCCGCTGAAAGCCCTTAATCAGGACATAAAAGTTAATCTCACCCAACCGTTGGAAGAACTAGAACGACTGTCAGAAAAAAAATTAGGCATCCGCGTGGGGGTGCGAACGGGCGACACTACAGCGTATGAAAAACAAAAAATGCTCAAAGATCCGCCGCATATTCTGATCACCACTCCTGAATCTTTGGCAATCCTGCTTAATTCACCCAAATTCCAGACGCATCTTGGCAATGTGCAATGGCTGATCGTGGATGAAATTCATTCCCTGGCGGAAAACAAGAGGGGCGTGCATCTCGGCCTTTCCCTGGAACGCCTGCAGAAAATTTCTCCAGGAGTGACGAGAGTGGGATTAAGCGCGACGATTGCCCCATTGGAGGATATTGCCCGGTACTTAGTTGGCTATAATGGCGATGAGGAGCGTGACTGCGGCATCGTCGATGTGCAGTTTCTGAAAGAGATGGATCTCAAGGTTATAAGTCCCGTGCGCAGTCTGGTCGATACGGATTACCTGCTGAAACATCACAAGATGTACGATACGATGCACGAGCTTATCCAGCAACATAAAACAACACTTATTTTTACCAATACCCGAAGCGCTACAGAACGGGTGGTGCATAACCTCAAAGAGATGTATCCACAATATTACAATGGCGAGAATATCGCTGCCCATCATGGCAGTCTAGGCAAAACAAACCGCTTTACGACGGAACAAAACTTACGTGATGGAAAACTGAAAGTGGTGGTCTCTTCTACGTCATTAGAATTAGGCATTGACATTGGTTATATTGATTTGGTGATTTGTCTGGGATCGCCCAAATCAGTAGCCAGACTGTTACAACGCGCCGGTCGAGCGGGGCATCAATTACATTCCATCGTCAAAGCGCGGGTTATTGTAATGGACAGGGATGATCTTGTGGAATGCGCTCTTCTGCTGAAATCAGCGGTAGAAAAAAAGATTGACCGCGTGCATATCCCAAAAAATGCTCTCGACGTCTTGGCGCAGCACATCTATGGCATTGCCATTAATCAAACGATTAATATTTATGAACTGTTCCATCTCATCAAGAACACTTTTTGTTATCATACTTTAGAATGGTCTGATTTCTTTGAAACGATCAAATACCTTTCCGGAGAATATGTCAGCTTGGAAGAGCGCCATGTCTATGCCCGCATCTGGCACGATCCTGAAACGGGAATGATCGGGCGGAGAGGCAAGATGGCGCGGATCATCTACATGACCAACATCGGCACGATCCCTGAGGAAACCTATGTGACGGTTAAAATTGGCGAACAGATTGTCGGGAAAATTGATGAAGGGTTCCTGGAACGGCTACGGCCGGGAGACGTGTTTGTTCTGGGAGGAAACGTGTACATGTTTAAGTTCAGCCGCGGCATGACCGCGCAGGTGTCTACTTCTGTCAGCAGGCCTCCAACTGTTCCGAGCTGGTTCTCGGAAATGCTGCCGTTGAGTTTTGACTTGGCGATGGAAATCGGCAGATTCCGGAGATTAATGGAAGACCGTTTTGCCAACAACAAAAGCAAGGAAGAAATTCTGCAATTCATCCACGAATATCTGTATGTTGATGAAAATGCCGCGGAAAGCATCTATCACTATTTTTATGAACAGTTTCATTTCAGCGTGATTCCCAGCGACAAAAAAATTGTTATTGAAACGTACACTGATCGGGGCAGAACGTATGTCCTTTTTAATACGTTGTTTGGCCGGCGTGTGAACGACTGCCTTTCTCGTTCTTTAGCGTATGTTATCGGGAGATCACAGCATCGAGACGTGGAAATAGGCATCACCGATAACGGTTTTTATCTTTCTGCGGAAAAGACGTTTAATGCTATCCGGGCTTTCGAATTGCTGAAAACAGAAAACTTCCGTACTGTTCTCGAGCAGGCTATTGAACGAAGTGAAGTTCTCCAGCGGAGATTCCGCCATTGCGCCGCCCGTTCATTGATGATCTTGCGTGATTACATGGGCCGGAAAAAAAATGTCGGCCGGATGCATATCGGCAGTAAAATCTTGTTCAATGCCGTGAAACGCATCAGCAATGATTTTCCCATCCTGAAAGAAGCAAGGCGGGAAGTGCTGGAAGATCTCATGGATTATGGACATGCGCAGGAAATCATTGATGCCGTTGTTGATGGAAGAATTGTCCTGAAAGAAGTTCAGACCGGCATGCCCGGTCCGTTCTCTTTTGGCTTAATTGTTTCCGGATATAACGATGTGATCAAGATTGAAGATAAGCATGAATTCCTGCGGCGGATGCATCAAACTGTGCTTGCCAACATTCAACTGAAGCAAGGGAAGAAAAAATTGCAGGAGAAAAAAGAAGAATTTTCGTATGCCAAGCTTTGGCAGGAAGCACAACTTAAACAACAAGAAGAAAAAGACCTGCAGAAAGAGAAACTGAAAATGCAGGTATGGAATTTGAAGCATGTTCCTATCTATGCAAAAGAAGAACTGGTTAAATTGATTGAATTTGGCAGCATGCGCCAGGATGTGCTGAATGATTGCAAGAAATACCTAAAAGAGATTGAAGAAGGATGGCCGGAAGAATTGAAGACGTTTGTGTTAGGGAAAATTACTGCGGCTTAATCTGGAAGTATATCTTGTACAGTAATGTTATATTCTTGTAAAATACCCCTATACTTTTGTTGTAATTGATCGTAATTCCAATATCTTATTCCTTTTGGAACTGGCAGCTTATTGTCTTTATGAAATTGAAGAATCCATCCGCATAAATAATCTATGTCTCTATCTGGAGTTATTGGCGATTCTGTTCTTCCGGGAATTTTGATGTGCTTCTGTTCTTGCTGAACCACCTGATCAAGGCTTGGGGCTTGTTCTGTCTTCCGAACTGGCTGTTCCCATAATAGTAATGGTAATTGTGTCATGGTTTCGTGATAGGCTGCTTCTTTATAAATGTTTCCATAGTTTTGTAACTAGCTAGTGACTAACTAAATAAAGGTGTAATGCGCAAGAGTCAGTGAATTTTTCTCAGCCCCTTACTTCTTACACTAATTTCCCAACAAAAATATTATGCTTGTCGCGCACTATTTTTACTTTTATTTTTTTCTCTTTGACAAATTCACAGCCGGGAACAGAAATATTTCTTTCCTGCGCCACCGCAATCACCGAGTTTGGAAACCGGTCACGGCATTTTATTGTTGCCGTAATAACGTCTCCTTCCTGAAATGGTTTGGACAATTCTTTTGTTTTTCTGATATTGAAATCTTCCTTCTGCAATCGTAATTTGATAGTATGTTTTTTTTCTAATTCTTCTAACTGTTCATAAAACTGATCCCATGCTATCTCCTTTGCCGCGTTTCGTCCGGTTTTATACCGCAGGAAATTCTGGATGCCTAAGATTGGTTGTTTTGGTAATGATTTAATCCAGACAATTATTTTTTCCATCTCTTCATTATTCCATCCCTCTGTCAGCACGGGCGCGACGATCACTTTGTTAATTTTCTCCGTCGCATAGGCAATGACCTCAAGAACGTGTTTG
>Ga0209541_10007236_pt1 | contig 18727 bp, 32 predicted proteins | sample RifCSPlowO2_01_FD_184027 | JGI IMG/M metagenome (GOLD analysis project Ga0209541, IMG submission 184027) | Groundwater microbial communities from Rifle, Colorado - Rifle CSP2_plank lowO2_0.1 (SPAdes) (version 2) | ecosystem: Environmental > Aquatic > Deep subsurface > Groundwater | place... | reverse complement strand
CGATGTTCTGGAAACACCAGAACAGGCGTTTATACGAAAAAGGAGAAAAGACTGAAAATGAAGAGGCAATTTATTCTATCGAGAGGAAATAATAATCGGATAACACACATGACGGGAAAATTCTATTATTTAAGACTGAGAAAATTGTGCTAACGTACCCTCTATGTTTTATAGAGATTTAGGATAATTGAGTTACTTTTTGTTCTAAATCTCTAATAGACAATTAGGAAAACTATGTAACTGAATCAACCTAATTGTCTATAACTCGTGAGAAAGGCAGCACAATTTTCGAGGCCTCAAAATCAGAAGATTTTGATGGTCCGTCAAGAATTAGTAAATTCTTGAGGCAGAGAACTGCACTGCAGTTCGAGTGTTCGGAAATCGCATTTCCGACATGCTCAAGACACCAAGAATTTTGACAATTGAATCCTCAAGAACAAAGTTCTTGATGGCCATCAAGATTTGAAAAATCTTGAGGTCTTGGATGCGTTCAAGAATAGGTATTCTTGACGACCACAGACGCCACCTACTTTAGTAGGTGATTCTTGACATATTATATAAATTCTGCCTTGGATAAATGCTTGAAATGAGAGTCTTGCGTGAGAACGATAGCTCCTCTGCTTTCTGCTGTTTTTGCGATAAGAGCGTCTGCCAAAGATAAATTTTTTATAGTTCCTTTCAGTTCGCCATGTAATTTTCCAGCTTCCTTTGCTATTTTTGGCGTTATTTCTGCTATGCGGCTTCTTTTTACCATTCCTTCGTATACTGCTTCAAACTGCTTTTCTTCTCTTTTAAACAAACTTACCACTTCTCCAATGTTGAGAACTGTCGTGTATATCTCATTTTCTCCTTCTAATATCCTGCTTACTTTTTCTCCGCTTACACTTCCTCTAAAATATTCTGTCCAAGCTGAAGAGTCAATAAGATATTTCATCAGAATCTATCCTTCATTCTGTCTTCACGTGTAAATGATTTTATTTCCTTCGCTATCCCAAAATAGCTTCTGCGTGACTTTTTTACTGCAAATTCAAGAAGCTCGCCCTCTTCTATCTGCTCTTCTTTTACAATTTCCATCGGGATAGTTATAACCAATGAGCCTCCTATTCTTCTTGCTCTTGCCAATGATTTGAGTTCGTTTTCCATGTTATATTCTGGGTTATATTTTATTATACTTTAGGTTATATAAATGTTACGATTTCTTTTTGTGCGATAGAGTCTGAGTAAGAGGAAGGCGAGAAGGAGGCTTGAAAAGAATGTCGTTATAATAAGATAGCTCTGTAGATTATTTGACGTGTTTTGTGCATCTGCAATTGCGCTGCCTGTTATGGTTTGCTTTGTTTTTTTGACAGGGTTTGATATGTTTTGCTGTTTGGGCGGCTTTTCAGATGAGTCTCGGTTAATAGTGAGCCAGACGCCGAGCCCAGCGATTCTGCTCATATCTTCTATCATAATGACTCCGTGATATGCATAGATGTCAGGCACTTCAATGCACACGTTGAGATTTTTTTGGTTTGCTGTTAAGAGCGATGGCGCAGTGACTGTGATTCCAAAATCTGCGGGGTTGTAGGCGAATGTTTCTAATGCTCTGCTTTTGATTGGGCTCCATTTTGTGCTTATTCGAACTTCATGTGAACCTGCTTCAATAGTCAGGCTTCTGCAGATTTCCTCTCCTGGTTCTGCGTTGATTATTATTTCATCCGGCGTAGCGCTTAGCTCGTAGGCAGATACTTGGCTGAGCAGGGATGTTATTGCAATCACGAAAAGTGCGGAAAAGGTTTTAACGGAGAGTTGCGAAGAATCTGACATGTGTCTGGTGCCCTATCAAGTCGCTGCTCACATCAATGCCTGCATCAGATAGGTCAAGCTGCATATAGAAATATTTACTTCTGAACGATTCGCCTCCTGCTGGCGCTGAAATATTGAAACTCCAGTTGCCTATTTGAATTGGAATAACTGGATTTCCGCCGCTCGTTTTGAATTCTCGGAAGTAGAGATTTTGGAAGATGTTATCAGTGTAGTTAACGAGTCTGGGAGTGACTGTGATTGCTCCTGTGCCTGTATTGTTCACATATATCTTAAGTTCTTCTGAAGCTCCTATCTCACTTAAATTGCCGAGGTCAATAAAGTCAGGCACTTGTATTGAAATGGTTCCGTTCTCGCTTGAATTGCCAACATCAAGAATATCTGCTTCCACGGTCATTACATCGTCCCCTGCCGCGACTGCCGCGACGCTTATAATAAAAGCTAATGCAAGAAATAGAGGGAATATGCCCCTGGATACTGGCATATAAAATATAATTCTTTGGGATTATTAAATGTTGCTGAAGAGGGTTTGATATGCCAGATTGATGTCATTGCAGGTTATGGCAGGCTTTTAAGTCTTTTTCATATGCTTTCAGCTCTTTAGGCATCGTTATGTTTTGAATCGGGTCACGAAGTGAAATATTTTTATCCCGTTTGGTCTTCCAGACGTTGCTGTTGAATTCCATTATTTTTTGCACATCTGTTATGCCCTGAACTTTTTTTATTTTTGGAAAATTGGAAATTTTGATTTTCAAACTGTCTGCAATAACTGAAGCGACCTGCGGGATTATTGGATAGAGCAGAGTTACAAGGCGCTCTAATATTGTGTATAAGGCGTAACGAGCTGATTCGCTTTCTGATTTTGTGAATTTATTTTCAGCATTATATGCGCGGGCTTTGATTAGTTCAAGATAATGCGAAGCGAAAACCTCCCAAAGAAAATGCCTTAATTTGAGAGCTGGCTCGTGAAAGTCGTAATTTTCATAGCTTTTTTCTGCGAAACTTGTCAGTTCTTCAATGCAATCTATAAATATTTTGTCTGTTTCTGTCAGCTTTGCTTTTTTTGGCTTTTTGAACTGCATTATGAAGCGCGCCACGTTTAGTAGTTTTGTTATTGTTTTATTCTCTGCTTTTATTCTTTCTCTTGAGCACAATATGTCTGATTTTGATATATCTCCTTCTATTGCGGACCAGAATCTTAATGCTTCCGAACCTTCATTGTTAATTATGTCGTGAGGATTGATTACATTCCCTAAAGATTTTGACATTTTTCTTCCTTTTTCGTCTAAGATGTGCTGGTGTATCCAGATGTCTTTGAACGAAGCTTTGCTGGTTTCGAGATACCCTCGCAGAAGTGTGTAATACAGCCAAGTTCTGACTATTTCCTTTCCCTGCGGTCTAAGTGCGGCTGGATAGGACTTTTTGAAGAAAATTGGGTCTTTTTGATATTGTAGAATGTATAATTCTGAAATTGAAGAGTCAAACCAAGTGTCTAAGACGCGCTCATCGCCTTTCCATTCTAACTCGAGGTCTTTCACTCTTTTGCCTGTAAATTTTCCATTTTTGAATACTTCTGCGTTTTTCGGAACCTGTTCGCGCCAAGCTTGGTAATATTTTCCTGGCTCCGGCACTGCCACGCGGCCATCATTTGAATGCCAGAGTGGAATTGGATTTGCATAGAAACGCCTTCTTGAAATTGGCCAGTCAATTGCTACTGAATCTATCCACTTTTCGAGCATTTCTTTAGATTCTTTGGGATAAAATTTGATTTTGTTTGCTATTTCTTTTATATTGTCTTTGAACTCAAGCTGTTTGAGGTAAAACTCAGGCATTTCTATGAACTCTATTTCTGCGCCAGAGCGCTCTGATGTTGGAGTGCTGTGCGTGATGTGCTCTTGTTTTATCAGCAGGTCGTTTTCTTTCAATTCATTTATCATAGTTTCTCTGGCTTTTTTTACTGGCAAACCTTCGAGGAACTTAGCATGGGAATTCATTGTGCCGTTTTTGTTTATTGCAATTATTGGTTTGATGTTCTGCTCGCGGAAAAATTGTATGTCTGTTATGTCTCCTGCCGAGCACATCATAACAATGCCTGAGCCTTTGTCTTTTTGCGCAAAGCTATGCGATTTAATTGTGACTTGATTTTCATATAAAGGAGTTATCGCAGTCAGACCTTCGAGAGATTGATATCTTTCGTCTTCTGGATTGAAGATAATCATGCCGCAAGCGCAGATAAGCTCTGGTCTTGTTGTGGCGATTGTTATGTATTCTCCGGTTTCCTTGACTTTGAACTTGATGTGGTTAAATGTTGCTGGCAAATCTCTGTATTCTATTTCGGAGTCGGCTATTGTTGTTTGCAGCTTCGGGTCCCAGTTGTTTATTCTTGTTGCTTCATAGATTAGTCCTTTTTTGTATAGGCTGATAAATGTGGACTGCGTGAGCGCTCTGTATTCTGGCGCATCTGTTTCATAGATATCTCCGATATTTTTGCCGTGCTTGTATGACGAGAAAGATATTCCTAATTTTGAAAATGAATCTATTGATTCAGTTGATGCTTCCTGCAGGAGCTTTTCGCAGGCTTTTAGAAATTCTTTTCTGCTTACCTTGAAGGGGGAAATGTTGAATTTCTTTTCAGCAGCAACTTCTATTGGCAGGCCGTTTCTGTCCAAGCCGAGAGGGAATAGCACCTCGAAACCCTTCATTCTCTTATATCGAGCGAAGAAGTCAATGTAGCTGTAAGTTATGGCATGCCCCATATGGATTGGCGAATTTACATATGGCGGGGGCGTGTCTATGCTGTAAATCTGCTTCTTGGTTTTAGGGTTGAACTTGAATTGGTCAGACGATTTCCATTCAGATGTTATCTGCTTTTCAATTTCAGGAGACCAGTTTTTGATTTCTGATAATTTGGGAAGTGGCATGCTTTAGGTAAGAAAAGAATGATTAAAAAGGTTAGTGTTTCGCTATCTTCCATAATAACTCAAACTGTTTCTTGTAAGATTCTGCAACTCCTTTGTTTCTGATGATTATCAAATAATTCGGATTTCCCCAAACTATTATTTGCACATTATCTCCATAAATCTGCAAGGGGTTTTGATTAAAGAATTTTTCCGGTATTTTCCTGTATTTGGATGTTCCTTTTTGAAACATTCCTTTTGTACCTTCTTTAATTAGCACTCTTTCCTTAATTTTGCAGTGCAACATATCTCTTTCATATTGGTCGCAAATAGTTTGATATTGCAAGAATGGAACAGATTCTTCAACAGCTGTGCATAAAACTTCCCCGCCATTTTCTTTTAATGAATTAATAATATCCCTTAGAGCTATTCTAACAACGTTTTTACCTTTGTAAGTTTCTACGATTAGCGGTTGCTTTGAAGAATCGCTAATTTGAACTAACTCCGGAAGGATTTGTTTGTAGCTCTCTGTTTTTTCATTGAGAAATTCAAGAATCATCTGCGGGTCTATCGCTTTGAATAATTGTGTTCTTCCTTCTTTAATAGAACTAACGTATCCCTTCTCAATTAACCTGTTTAACGCATCATATGCAGCCTGTCTGTATAGTCCTGTTTTTTCGGCGAGTTCATAGGCAGAAATTTGTCCCTGCTTAAGCAGGGTCAAGTATATCTCTGCTTCGTATTCTGTAAGCCCAATTTCCTTTAGAATGTCCTTGTTCATAGTAGTATGAAATCATACGAATAAGACTTATATAAGCCTAAGTTATCACTTTTTCATGACAAACAAAGAAACAAACTCAAGGGAAGAGGGCGGAAGAACCGCCTTTAGCGGGGCTTCTAAAAAGGAATGAAAGGGGATAATAAAAGAAAATGAACCTTAAAAAGTTAATAAGAAATGTGGGCAAGAAAATTCTCCCTTATCCATCTGGAACTAAATATTATTTAAGAGATACTATTAACGACTTGAAAGAAGTAGGTTATGATAGAGACGGAAGAAGAGGTTACTTAGAAGGAGAATGGTATAGGATGGTTTCTTCAACGTGCGCAGGTGTTTATATTCCAACGATGACTGCTGTAAATCTGATGGTAACGCCAACCCACTTTCCAGGGTCTATTTCTCGTTTAGGGTTAATGTATTTTGACGCTGCAGCTTTATTTTCTGGAATGGCGATTCTTCCGTTAATTTCATATTTTTTTAAAAGGGTTGAAATAGAGTCTAAAATCTTACGCGAAACAGCAAAAGCCAATCGCCAGTACACGTTAACTGGGGCGCCACGAGAAATTCCAGAATATGTTGGATTAGATAAAGTTGGCGACGGTAACTTAATTTCAAGACTGGCTGCTAAAGAAATGGTCGATGATATTAAGGAAGGGTGGAAAATTCTAACAACAAAAGATAAAGATGAAAAACTGAAAGGAGGCAATAAATAGAAAATGAATATATTAAACAGATTAATCTCTCCGTCTTTGACTAAATGTACGGCATACCTTGCTTTAGCCTCAGGATTTGGTTATTTTGAAACGAGTCATCTTACTAAAGGACTTGGCGATTTAGAAAGTGCGCGTCAAGAAATAGTAGCTTCGACTCCTAACTTGGCAAGAGTTCGCGATTTAGATTACCATTTCCGAAAATTTGCATGGTCTGGTGAAGATACTGTAAACACCCAATTAAGAGCAGAAAAGGAAAATTTATTGAATAATCCGGAAACAAATGAAGGTTATGTGCTATATAAAAAGTTGGAATCTAAATCAAATTTAATGATGGGTTTGGGTTTTCTTGAAGCAAGTGGCGCAGCGTTATTCGGAATCTTAGGGGGAGTTTCAGGTTTTAATTATGCTCGTGACCGAATTGGTCGGAGAAGAACAAAGTAAGTCGCACAATAGGCAAACACTTTATTTTTATTAATTTCTTCAATTATAAATTTTTCTATTAGTCTTTGATTTTATTAGATATTTTCCACAATAACTCAAAGGTGGTCCCAAATGACTCTGCGATATCTTTATTGTTTATCATGATTGAAATTATTCTCTCGTCGTTTCCAAGATGAATGCCGACAGTATCGCCATACATGGTAAATAAAGCAGGAGTATGCCAACCCATTGGCAATATTTTGATTTGATGAAGATTATTGCGACGCTCTTTTATCTTATACATTCCTGACTCATCGAAAACTGAGCGAGCCTTGAACTTCTTTTCTTTTTGAGCTTGATAAATCTTAAGCGCGTATCTATTCATCACTTCTGTAGTTTTACTTATCCCCATAGCATCAAAACTATCCCCTTTGCGAAGCTCGTTTATTATTCTCTCTATAACGGCCTTAAATCCATCTACGCCTTCATAGACTTTGATGTTAAACTTTTGTTCTGGAAGCAAAGAAATGAGCCGAGGAATCACTTTCTGCAGTTTGGTCTCTTCTTCCTTCAATTGCCTCTCTTTTTCTTTAATAATATTCATAATAGTATGCGGTGAAAGAGCTTGGTAAAACAAAACATTATTCTTCTCGATTTTACTTACCACCCCCTTGCGAATAAGCCTGTCTAATATATCATATACTTTTGAGCGAGAAATATCAGAATTTTTTATAATATGCCCAACTTTAGATTCTCCAATCCTCAGTAGAGATAAATATACCTTAACTTCCCCCTTTGTAAATCCCGCATCCTGAAGAATGCTATAAAGACTGTCTTGCTCTATCATAGCCCCCTAAGGGGGAACTAATATTTAAATATAGTGCTATTATGTAACTACTATGAAAGAACAGCTAAGTTCACAAAGAGAAAACGGAAATTCCACGCATAGTGGAACTCCGATACAACTGAAAGGAGGGAAATGAACATGAGCCGAACAGAAACAGTAGAAAATCTTGTAAATGAGGCACACAATGGGGATTTAGTAGAAATCGTCCTCACGAAGGATAGAGAATGGCTTTTAGGAACGAAAGAAGTCGAATTTAATCCATATAACAGAGGCCAAGAAGGTTTTATGCTTCAAGTAGCTACCTCTGAGAAACTGAAGAGTGAAAAGCAAGAAGCAAAGCCATATCCCCTAAATGGAGTAACCGGTTATTTTGGGTTTGATTGGTATGAAGCCATTACGTTAAGCCCGTGCCTTAATGTAATAGACCATCCAATAGGATATCGGTTTGAACATCAAAGGATATCTGATGTAAATAGAGCAGGAAATGTAATTGCAGTACCCGATGAAGCAATTGCTTCTTATAGAATCATAGAAAGGTATACGCCTCGTGCATAAACCCGCATAAAAAACTATCTTTTTTATTTTTTAGTTGAAACAGCCCCTTACTGCGACAATACAGAGCGAGCAGAAAGGCTTAAATACTAAGATGTATCAAATATTTATAAGTAAATAACTAAAGGTTACTAATATGTCGCAACAAATAACAAGAAGAAAACCAGAGCATTGGCCTACATTGAACACTGTTATTATGGTAGAAGAAACAATAAAAAAATCAGAGCAGAGCGTTATAACGGTGGCTGAACTGAAACGAGAATTGCCCAGACAGGTCAATCATATCACATTAATGGTTGTCCTAGAATATCTTGAGAAAAGCGGGAAAATCGCGGTAGGACTTAGAGGGATTACATGGGTTCACACGGATAGCGCGTTGCTTAGGGAACTCATAAAAAAAGGCACTGAATTATGAATAAACAGACACGAGTGATATTGCTCGGTGATGCAGACCTCGCATTCAAAAGATTGAACGAAATAGTGGGCAGGCAACTAGGTTCTGGAAAAGAAAACACTGAAGAGATACAACTATTAAAGTCAATTAGACAAAAGATTGATTTTATAAAAACAAATCCTTTTTATGGAAATCCTATCGCAAAAAAATTAATCCCTCAGGAATATAGGAGCGAATACGCTGCATTCAACCTATTTAGAGTTGAGTTGTCGGGATTTTGGAGGATGCTTTATACGTTAAAGGGCGACAAAATTGAAATTATTGCGTTTGTCTTGGATATTCTTGACCATTCCGCATACAATAAGAAATTTAGTTATAGAAAAAATTGAAATGAATAAAAACGATTGTTCTAAAAATCAAAAAAGCAGAAAGGCTTAAATGCTAGAGAAATCTATTAAAAATAACTAAATAAACTTAGTAAATAATCTGGGAATCTCAAAGATAACGAGGAATTACCAAGTGACTATCCCGAAGGACGTAAGGAAGATAATTGATGTTAAGGAAGGTGACGAAGTTATGTTCATTGTAGATAATAATAGGGTGGTTTTGACTAAAACTAAAGATGATATAATACAGAGAACTGCAGGCATATGGAAAAATATGGAAGAAACTGGGGCAGACTTTCAGAAAAGAATTAGAAAAGAAAGTGAAAAGCGCCTGAGGAGAATTTATGGAAGTAGTTGATACTAGCATTTTTATTGATCATTTACGGGGATATAAACCTGCAAATGATTTTTTTAATTCTTTAGATAACAAAGTTTTACTTTTTTCGGCACTTAGCGAGGCTGAATTACTCACAGGAAAAAGCTGCAACGATTCAGAGCAAAGAGAGCGTTTTACAATTTCTTAAGCGATGGAAGAAGATTGATGTAACCAACCCTATAGCTATGAAGGCTGGAGATTTGAGAAGAACTCATGAAATTACTATTTCCGATGCGATTATTGCCGCAACTGCAATAATTTATGATGCGGAGCTTTTAACAAGAGATGTTGGGGATTTTAAGAGTATTGAAGGGCTGAAGACGCGAGAGCCGTATTAGGGAAACGCCTTTGACGGTTATCCTTAAGCAATAGCAAGATTTATAAGTTGTATAGATATATACAACCATGGAAATAAAGAAAATATTACATTATCCACGTTTGGACAGCGTTCTGATGGTAGAGAAGACTATTTATGATACCAGCGGAGAATATACAAAAAAGCAGATTTGGGTGAGACTGCCCAAGAAGATGATGTATCAAACATTTTCGGTAATCGTTGATTATCTTATATACTCTCGGAGAATTGCGGTTGATAGTGAAGGAAAGATAGCATGGATTTGGGACGAAGCCGGCGTTGCTAATTATCTGCGTAAAAAACATTTATTGTGGAAATCATAATGCAGTCACAAATTATCTTTGGAGATGAGCGGCTCAAAAAAGAATTTGAAAGTCTTTCCAGTTTACGTGAAGCAAAACTTCATGACCAGATAAAAAAGGCGTTTTTGAATTTACAAGAAGATGCTTTTTGCGGGATACAAATTCCAAAACGATTAATTCCCCGAGAATATCTTAAGAGGTACGGAGATATTACTAACCTGTGGAAATACAATCTGCCTGATGCGTGGAGGTTGATTTACACGGTTAAAAATAATAAAGTAAGCGTGCTTTCTGTTATTTTAGAATGGCTGGATTATAAAGAATACGAGCGAAGGTTCGGATATTGAGATGAACAAAAAAGATTATTTCTTGCAGGTATTCAAACTTGCTGAAAAAAAATATGGGGAGCATGAAAAAAGGCTTGCTGGTGACGGCTGGAAATATGGCTGGCAGACGCTAATTGCCACGATAATGAGTGCGCAGACACGGGATGAAGTGACGATACCTGTGGCTGAAAACCTGTTTAGGAAATATGATTCGGTTGAAAAGTTGTCTAAAGCAAAGGTTAGCGATGTTTTGAAGATAATAAAAAGCGTTAATTTCAGCAAGACGAAGGCTAAGAACGTTGTTAATACTGCTAAAATGCTTGTTAGGGATTATAGGGGGAGCGTGCCTGATGAAATTGAAAATCTTGTTAAACTTCCCGGAGTTGGGCGGAAGACAGCTAATCTTGTCTTGAGCGAGGTGCATGAAAAAGATGCCATCTGTATAGATACTCACTGCCAACGTCTTCTTAATGTATTGGGCATTGTTAAAACAAAGACGCCGACTGAAACTGAATTTGCGTTGATGAAAATAGCGCCTATTAAATATTGGTCTAAAATAAATAGAATATTTGTTCTTTGGGGGAAGGATGTGCGGGGAAGAGATAAGAAAGTGTTATTAAGACAGATTAATATGCGCTAATATGGTCTGGCAGGATATTGTTATTGCTCTTGCAAATGTTGTTTTTATTTTTGCCTTGTCACAGCAGGTTTATCACGGGTTTAAGCTTAAGAAGACGACCATCACTCCTTACAATAGTTTCCCTACGTTTATTGGACTTTATGTGATGTCTTTGTCTTTTTTTACCTTGGGCTTATATTATTCTTCTCTTACTGCGTTTCTTGCTGGAACTCTCTGGCTTATACTATATATTCAGCATTTCTTATACCGAAACTAAACTTCTGCTAAATTTTAGGGAATAGATTTTTAAACTCACTCTTCTAGGAAAGCACATGGCAGAAACACAGATGCGCATGCCTGGCGGCATTGGGGGACTGATGCGGTATGATACTGAATACAAGAGTAGATTCATGATTTCACCTGCGGCTGTTGTGGGTTTTGTTGTATCTGTTCTTTTATTCGTGATTGCGCTCAAAATATTATTTCCAGTAGGTGCGTAAATGGGAAGCTGTATTGACTTGACTGACCAGATGAATAACCCAAGAGTGGCGGATGCGTTTTCCTTCTTGGTTTCTGGCAAGAAGGGCTACAAGGCGGTTATTGAACGCAGGGAAGAGCCTGTTAAGTGCCCTGAGTGCGCGATTGTCCTGAAAGGCGTTGAGAAGTTTTGTCCTGAGTGCGGGGCGAAGGTGAGCAAGCTCGTTATTAATTCTAAATAAGTTGTTGCAATAATCTATTTATATTGCTCTTTTCAAGATTGAAAATGCGCATTGGTTATGACATTGACGAGACTCTCTTTCCTTTTATGCCTCCCCTTATTAAATTTTTGGCTGGGCGAGGAATTATAGTGCCCTCATATGAGAGAACACATTCTTTTGATTTATGGAAAGTTTGGGAATGTACTCGCGAGGAAGCTTTTAAGCTCGTTAATCTTTTTTATGACTCGAAAGAATTTTTGGAACTTCAGCCTGATCCTGGTGCGTTAGACTTGCTTTCCAAACTGAGACAGTCGCATCAGCAGTATGCCATTACTTCGCGACCTGCGCGCATGGCTCCTGCCACTCTCTTTCAGGTTGGGAAGCATTTACCTCAGTGTATTATGGGCGTGCATCATACGGGGCAGTATACTTTGCATTCACATGGAAATGAGGCGGCAACAAAAGGTACTGTCTGCCACGATTTGGGAATTGAACTATTTGTTGAAGATGCATTACATCATGCTGAGGAGATTGCTTCACACGGAGTTAGGGTTTTGCTTTTGCCGAGACCATGGAATATTGGGAAACCTGTTGCAAAAGGAGTTATCCGAATTCCTGATTTGAGCGCGGTTCTTGATTATGTAAACGGTTCTGAATAATTTTCTGTGTTTTAAACATAGGGGACTTTGAAAAACCATGCAAAGTCCTCTAAGAATCGTTTTGAAAACCTAAAAAACAGGGGTTATTCAAAGCTCTCTATAGAAGGATTTATGGAAACTCTTCCTGTGTTAGACTGTTAATATAAGTTCTTGTAAAGTCTGCTAAGTTTGATGGAACGTCACGTCTTGTAAAGTAATCTAATCTCTCTATTTTATTAGGCTCTTTAATGTATGGAGTTCCCCTTACTATTTCTACTAAAAACCCCCCAAAGACGCCCATTAACTCGCTTCTTTCGTTATAATGATAATGGTCTGCTATTTTTCTTATAACTCTTGTTTCTACACCAATTTCTTCGAATGTCTCCCTAATTGCTGTTTGTTCTTGAGTCTCACCTTCAAGAGCGCCGCCCCCGGGGTTAGACCATGTTTCATTAAATGTTCTGGAATTTTTTCTTAAAATTAATAAAATCCTCCTCTCTCGGTCTAAGATTACAGTTCCAGAACCTTCGGCAACCACTTCCATTTATGGAAATTGCCATTTAAATTAATTATTGCAGAAACTTATATATAACCTTAATTCTCCCCAAGAAGATGTTTGAAGGATTAGGGGGAATGGACCCCAAGAAGATGCAGGCGATGATGCGCCAAATGGGTATCAGGCAGGATGAAGTTGAAGCAACGAGAGTTATAATTGAGAAGGCAGATGGGAAGATTGTTATTGATAATCCAAACGTGGTAAAGATAACGATGCAGGGGCAGGAAAGCTGGCAGATTACAGGAGAAGCACGTGAGGAGGCGCCTGGTATTTCTGAATCAGATGTTGCGATGGTAGCGGAGAAGAGTGGCAAGTCAAAGAAAGAAGCACTTAAGGCGCTGGAAACTGCGGAAGGAGATATTGCTGCGGCAATTATGGAGTTATCAAACGACAGTTAAATAAGATTAAATAACTTTTTTGATTTCCTTTAAAAAGGGTCTGTTAACGCAAGATATTTATACCTAGTATTGTTGATGTGAGTCTAGACTTATTATGCATGGATACGATTATAAAGGAAAAAATTAGTGCTGACCATCTGCTTTATGTCAGCCTCAAGTATACGAAAACGTGCGACGTTATTATTAATTTGCTTCTTAGATGGCATGCGATGATAGATTTGGCTTTTGAGCGGCTTATTGACAAGGCTAAGAAAATGAAAAAGTGGAAGCCTGTGCCTGACGCGCCCCGCGCTAAATTGGTACAACTGAAGCAGATTTATGCAGGCGTGTCGCCTGTGGCAGAAACTCTTGATTTGTACGAGTTGTTCAGGGACGTTGAAAAGTTGGATAAGGTGCGCGAAAATGAGTTTCGCAAGGGCGTGAATCTGAAGGTGAGCTATCGAGGGCAAGTCGTTAATGTTAATCTCGATAAACTGAAAGAATATTCGGAAATTTTAGAAAGGTTTATAAGTTATATCAAATAACACTCTTTTATTCTACAGCCTCGCTGTAGGTAGTTCATGGCCAAATTGTTAACTATTATTTCAGGCAAGGGCGGAGTTGGTAAGACGACCACTGCTATCAACCTTGGCGCAGCGCTGAATTCGTTTGGAAAAGAGGTTATTGTAGTAGACGCTAATTTGACAACGCCTAATGTTGGTTTGCATCTTGGGGCTCCTATTGTTCCTGTTAATCTTAATCATGTACTCTTAGGGAAAGCTAAGATTTCTGATGCGATTTATGAGCATGAGTCCGGCACAAAAATTATTCCTAGTTCTCTGTCTGTTAAAGAGCTGCGACGCCTGAATCCCAAGAAACTGCGCGAGGTTGGTAAGTCTCTGCGCAAAATGGCAGATTTTGTGCTTTTTGATGCGGCTGCTGGTCTGGGCGAGGAGGCGGTGAGCAGTATTGAAGCAGCTGACGGACTTATTTTGGTGACGAATCCTGAGATTCCTGCGGTGACAGACGCGCTCAAAACAGCTAAGCTTGCGGAGGAGATGGGCAAAGAGGTACTGGGTGTTATTGTTACGCGTGTGCGTGGTTTGAAGAGCGAGATGCCGATTTCTAATATTCGTGAGATGCTTGATTTGCCTATACTTGGTGTTGTTCCTGAAGATTATCGCATGCAGGAAGCTCTGGTACAGAAGGACGCTTTGATTCACATTAGCCCGCGCAGCAAGGCGTCACGGGCATACAGGAAGATTGCGGCTAAGCTTGCAGGCGTTTCGCATAAAGAGCCAAGCTTATGGGTGCGGATGTTTTCGTGATAATACTTTTTCTTTATTTTTCGTAGGGCTTGCCGTTTTTCTTAACCTCGAAAGTTATCTGATTTTACTTCCTAGAGCGATTTCTTTTTCTGGTTGAAGAATTGCGATTATTGATTCGTCATCATTTACTGCTGCGAGAGTCATTCCCTCGCTTTTGACGCCTCTTAATGCGACTGGCTCAAGATTTATGATAAATACGCCTGATTTGCCTTCTAATTCTTCTTTTTGGTAGTGCTTTTTCAATCCAGCGACGATTGTTCTTTTGCCTATTTCTTCTCCGAATTCTACTTCAAGCACATAAAGTTTGTCGGCTTTTGAATGGTCTTCTACTTTTACTATTTTGCCGACGCGTAGGTCGCATTTTTCCCAGTCTTCAAATGGGATTTGCGGTTTCATCTAAATTGTGGCTCCTCCATCTACCGGAAGGATTATTCCTGTTGTGAATTCATTTTCAGCTAAGAATATTGCTGCATGAGCAATTTCTTCTGGCTTGCCTGCTCTTTTTAGTGGATGGTGCGAGGAGCTTTCTTTCATATCTTTATCTCCTTCTTCTTTTGAACCTGCAAATTTCTCCCAGATGGGCGTGTCTATTATACCAGGCGCAATAGAATTTACCCTAATAGACTTGTTTGCTAATTCCAGGGCGAGAGCTTTTGTCAGGCTTATTACTGCTGCTTTTGATGCACTGTACACTGATGCTTCAGCCCGTGGAGCAATGCCCAAAATTGAACTGATGTTTATGATGCATCCGCCTTTGTTGAGTTTTGGTATTGAGTGCTTGCAGACTAAAAATGCGCCTTTGAAATCAATATCCAGAACTTCGTTCAATTCTTCAGCTGTTGTTTTTTCTACAAGTTTTCCTTTGAATATTCCCGCATTATTAATGACTATATCGAGACTTTTTATATTGTTAAGGGCTTTTTTTATCTGCTCTTCTTTGCTGACGTCAACGTGGTAGAATTCGCAATTATAGTCTGGCTTGTTTATGCCGAAAATTATTACTTTTGCGCCTTTTTCTATAAACGCCCGAGCTATAGCTTTGCCTATGCCTGAACTTCCGCCTGTTATTAATGCTGTTTTATTTTTGAGGTTCATTTTATAAAATCTAACTCGTTTATTGAGTTTATATAATTTACATGCTTGAAATACATTGGTTTTATGAAGTTATTTGTTTTTAAAAAATTGAGGAGCTTTCTGTTTTTTTCTCCAACTATATAAATTGGCGTTGTTTTTTCTCCTTTTGCCTCTTTATACAGGCTTTCAACCCAAGCCACAAATAATTCTTCAAGTGTGCCTATTTTTCCTTCAAGAACGATAATTACCTCGGTTCTAAGAAGCTCCTCTATTCTTTCTCCTATGCTTTTAGTTATTATCACTTGAGTTAGATATTTGTTTGGAGTGTCTGAATCGCCTGAAATTTCATGACCTTCAATACAGACTCCTATTGCCCTGCCATTTTCTTCTGAGCATCCTTTTGCGCTAGCTTCCATTGTGCCAGCATAGCCCCCATTTTTTATTGTGTGACCTTTCTTTGCCAGTATTCTGCCAAGATTGTATGCTTCAGCGTATCCTTCTTTAGTTGGAGAGCCTGTTCCGAATATTGTGACTATCATTATATCTTCCTGAATAAAATATCTGCTTTTTTAATCTTGCTTATCTTTAGGGGCTGTTCAAAATCTTTCCAGCTTATTTTAAAGTTGAACGTTTTTGCTATTTTTTCTGCGGTTTCTGGAAGGAAGGGGGAGAGCAAGATGGTTGCATCCTTTATTGCAGAAACTATTTCGTAAAGGACTTTCTTGTCGCCTGTTTTCCATGGTTGCGTCTTTTGCACGTACTCATTGATTTCGTCTACTAATGTGAATATGTTATGCAAGGCTCTATCTATTTCCAGCTTATCAAATTGCTCGGATACTTGATGTGCGAATTTAGTTGTTTCTATATATGGGGATGTTTTTTCCAAGCCATATTTTTCCGCCAATGTGCTTACTCTGGAAACGAGGTTGCCGAGCTTGTTCGCAAGTTCGTTGTTGTTTCTTTCTATCAAAATATTTTCAGAATAATCTGAATCTTCAAATACAGAGTTTCTTAATAAGGAATATCGCACAACATCTGAAGAGTATTTGCTTAGCAATTCAAGCGGGTTCAAGGTATTTCCTGAAGATTTTGACATCTTTTTTCCTTCGATGGTTAGATAACCATGAACAAGCAATTGTTTTGGCAATTCGTATTCTGCTGACAGCAAAAGCGCGGGCCAGATTACTGAATGAAACCAGTTTATGCCTTTGCCAATAACGTGAATCTGGGCTGGCCAAAAGTTTTTTTCTTTGTCTTTCAAGCCAGAAATATAGTTAATAAGCGCGTCAATCCAAACCCAAATCTTGAATTCTTTGTCATTTGGGAAATCAACGCCCCACTTTGCTCCTTTTCTGCTTATGCAAATGTCATTTAAGCCGTCTTCGTTTATTCTTGTTAAGACTTCGTTTGCTTTTGATTCAGGAACAACATATTTTGGAATTATCTTAAGCAATTGATTTTTGTACTTGCTTAGCTTAAAAAAATAAGCTTCTTCTTTCCTTAATTCTAGCGCAGATTCATGTTCTGGGCACTTTCCGTTAACGAGGTCTTTTTCAGCATAGTATGTTTCACAGCCCACGCAATAAAGTCCTTCATAGCTTCCTTTGTAAATGTCTCCCTTATCCATTATTTTTTTTAGTATCTTTTGCACGACTATCGCGTGCTCTTTGGCAGTTGTTCTGATAAACTCATCATACGAGATATTTAATCTGTCGCATAATTCCCTGAATAAGGCCGTATTTTTGTCAATGAATTGTTTTATAGAAACTTGGGCTTTTTCAGCTGCCTGTACGTTTTTCTGGGCGTTTTCATCAACACCTGTTAAGAAGAATACTTTTTTCCCCCTGAGGCGATGCCATCGAGCGATAGCATCTGCTAATGTTTTTTCAAATGCATGGCCTATGTGCGGCGCAGCATTCACGTAATCAATTGCTGTTGTGATGTAAAATGTGTTTTTCATAGTTGGAAGAGCTGAAAACGGTATAAATAGTTAACTTTTACTATCCCTTGCCAAGGGCCAGCATTTTTAAAGAATAAGGTTTTGTTTTTTCAGGCGCAGTCTTAGTTTAGTGGCAAAATATTAGCTTCCCAAGCTGAGGTCGCGGGTTCGATTCCCGCAGACTGCATTCGATAACTTTAAGAATGATCTCCTTTATGTTTTCTTATGGATTTGGAGAAGAAAACCCAACAATATAATTTTTTTCAAGTGTGTGTAGAAGATACAGATGGTGCTAAGCGTTTTATAGGCCCTGGATTAATCGCAGAACTTATTTTAGGTGGCTGCGCTCCTTCGGGAGTTTATAATTTTAAGCACAAGCCGATCCATGCTCCAAATCAGAATTTTTCTGGTAGGGTGCAGTATATTTCTTATCTTTCTAGTGATGCTTCTAATCCTTTGCTGCGCTCGACCCCACAGCAATTCGTTGGAGAGTTTGAAAGATCTCGCTCTCTTATAAGAGAAGTACAAGAAAGTATTCGAATGAGATAGATTTATCTTTTATATGTCGCGCGTGAGCAGCGAAAAAAGCAGGACGGCGACACTTAGTAAGAGTGCAAGCAAGGCAGTCATTTTCAGTTTTTTCGGATGATTGGCGTAGGAATGCATGAGTTGTGTGACTTCTTTCGGATAGAGGAGCACCCAGACTGACTTAACCAGCAGGAGAAAACCGATACCGAGTAATGTTGGGCTGAAGACGTTCATGATTGTAAGGCGAAAAATAGAAGCGCAAGGCCAACTAGAAACTCGAGGAATCCGAAGGTCCGCAGTAAATCTTTATTCTTGATTAATTTTTTTGTGACAGAGATAACAAACTTGGTGCTTACGAGTGCGAGTGCTCCTTCAAGGGCAATTAGTATTGCTACCAACATCATAATTTCTTTTAATCCCATATTTCCTTTACGGGGGAGTTGTTTAAAAATGCTTGTTTGAAAACCTTTGCAGGTGCATTTTGGAAGGTTAGATTTATAATGCGTCTATTACAGAGTTATATTAATGGGGCCGTGGGGTAGTCTAGTCAGCCTTCGAGCTTCGGGGGTTCGCGACCCCGGTGCGAATCCGGGCGGCCTCATCCACCACAATATATATATATATCATTTTTCTTTAAGTTTTAGATAGTTAATATAATGATGAAAGGAGGTGAAAAATGAATAAAACAATTGGCGATTAGTACAATTTGGCACCAATCTTTTTGATTTTTAGCTGTTATAGCCCTTAATACACCCCTAAACAATGATTTTGAATTGCAATTAATGTCTGACAAGAATTTATTATTAATTATCGTCGTTATT